>WBZL01000184.1_pt1 | contig 68325 bp, 67 predicted proteins | sample 5204291 | NCBI WGS metagenome assembly WBZL01 (sample SAMN12344345, study PRJNA552823) | activated sludge metagenome | biome: Activated sludge suspended growth; feature: Nitrification reactor; material: Wastewater; isolation source: activated sludge from nitrification reactor of wastewater...
AGGTGAGGCTGCATCTGTTCCACGACGAAGGCGCGGTTTCGGCACCGGTGCAGGCGGGCCGTGTCGACCTGCGCGCGCTGGCGGGCGAGGTGCTGGCAGAGGGGGCCGACTACTACCTGTGCGGCCCGGTCGGCTTCCTGGAGGCGCAGATCGCGACCCTGCACGAGCTGGGGGTCGAGTCGGCGCGCATCCATGCCGAGGTGTTCGACACCGGCGGCATCGCGACCTGAGGCCGGGGCCGGCTCGTCCGGCTTCGATCCGGCCGCGGGGCCGGGGCGGCGCTCGCCGCCTGCACTCGCGGTCCGTCGCTACGCTCCGGGCTGCCCTCGGCGGAGGACGCCGCGGGGGCGGCGACCACCGCCCCGGCCCCGCGGCCTCAAGTGTGCGCGGCTGGCCCTGAAGCCCTCCCCTGTTCGCGGCTTGTGGCGCTCCTACACGGGACGCAACCGCGGCGGTTTCTGTAGGAGCGCGGCAAGGCGCGAATGCGACGGCGGGCCGTCACCCGCGTCGCGGGAGGAGCCACCCTGTTTGCGGCTTGCGCCGCTCCTACACGGGGCGGAACCGCGGCGCTCCACAAGAACCGCGGCGCCTGGAATCCGCGTCTTCGCCCCGGCTGCTCGTGTCGCTCCCGTGGGCAGGGGAGCTCTCGCCCACTCGCCTTACTTTCCGGCGTTCGGGAAGAAGAGTTGCTCGCCCTCGATCTTGTACGCGGCGATGGCCTCCTGGCCGGCGGGCGAAACCACCCATTCGACGAACTTGCGCGCCTCGGCCTGTTTCACGTGCGGGTGGCGCTCGGGGTTCACCACCATCACGCCGTACTGATTGAAGAGGCGGGTGTCGCCTTCGACCAGCACCGCGAGGTCGGCGCGGTTCTTGAAGCTGAGCCAGGTGCCGCGGTCGGCGAGCACGTAGGCGCCGCTCGATGCCGCCATGTTGAGTGCCGGGCCCATGCCGCAGCCGCATTCCTTGTATCCGCTCCCCTTGTTGTCGACCCCGGCGGCCTTCCAGTAGCGCAGCTCGGCGGCGTGGGTGCCGCTCTTGTCGCCGCGCGACACGAAGTTGCCGTTGGCGGCGGCGAGCTTCTGCAGCGCGCCGGTGATGTCCTTGCCCTTGGCGGCGGCCGGATCGTCCTTCGGCCCGATCAGCACGAAGTCGTTGTACATGACCTTGCGGTGCTCGATACCGTGGCCTTCATCGACGAACTTCCGCTCTGCGTCGGCGTCGTGCACGAACACCACGTCGGCGTCGCCGCGGCGGCCGACGTCGAGGGCCTGGCCGGTGCCGAGCGCGACCACCTTCACGTCGATGCCGGTCGCCTGTTTGAACTGCGGCAGAATGTGGCCGAAGAGACCGGACTGCTCGGTGGAGGTCGTCGACGCGACGACGATCGAGGCGGCCTGCTGGGCGATCGCCGGGGCGGCGAAGAGGCCGATCGCCACGGTGGCGATTCCGGCGAGGCTGCGGCGGATGCGCGCGATGCGGGTGTTGCGGGTCATGCGGAGTCTCCTCGATTGGGGGTGGGCTCGCGGGGTGGGCGGTTTCGTGGCCGTCGCGGCGGCTGCGGCGACGGATGAGCCTCGGGCAATCTAGGCAGGCGGGTGGGATGGATCAATATGAAGGGATCTGCATAGGATGGAGGGCCGCAGCGGCGTGGATGCCGCCGCGCACCACGGACATGGACCAGAGCGCATGAAGAGCCGCGTGATCGAACGCTGGGTCGAGGCCCACCTCGCCGGACGGCGCATCAGCGCCAACTCGCTGATCATCTCGGTGTATGGCGACCTGATCGCGGTACACGGCGGCGTGGTGTGGCTGGCCGACCTGATCCGGCTGATGGCGCCCTTCGGGCTCAACGAGCGCGTGGTGCGCACCAGCGTCTATCGGCTGGTGCAGGACGACTGGCTGGAGTCTGGACAGGTCGGCCGGCGCAGCTACTACCGCCTCGCCGCATCCGGCATGCGCCGTTTCGCGCCGGCGTGGCGGCGGATCTTCGAGCCCGAGGGGGAGGGCTGGAGCGGGACCTGGCAGGTGGTGATGCTGCCCTCCGCGCTCGAGGCGCGGGTGGCGGACAACCTGCGCCGGGAGCTGTCTTGGGCGGGCTACGGGGCGCTCAACGCCGGCGTGCTGTTGCGCCCGACCGACGACGCCTCGACCCTGCGCAACATCCTCGACGGCTGCGGCCTGCGCGACCGCGTGGTGCCGCTCACCGCGCGCGGCCTGGACGGGGTGACCGGCGCCGCCACCGACGAGCTGGTGCGCGAGTGCTGGGACCTGCAGGCGATCGCCGCCACCTACGACGGCTTCATCGAGCACTTCCGGCCGCTGCTGCGCGCCTTCGGCACGGGCGAGGTCGAGCCGCAGCAGGCCTACCTGGTGCAGACCCTGTTGATGCACGAGTTCCGCCGCGTGCTGCTGCACGATCCGCAGCTGCCGGTGCAGGTCATGCCCAACCGCTGGCGGGGGGACGCGGCGCGCGAGCTGTGCGCGCGACTGTATCGGCTGAGCTGGCGAGCGGCGTGCCGGCACCTGCAGGCGAGCTGCGCCACGCCCGAGGGGCCGCTGCCGCCGCCGTCGGCGCAGTTCTTCCGCCGCTTCGGCGGTCTGGAGCTGCCGCCGGCGGCGACGGACGAGGTCGCGGCCGAGGGCTGAGCGGGCGCTGTGAGGCGCCCGCCCGCATGGCCGCTCAGGCGTTGCCGAGGCGGGGTGCGCTGGCGAGGCCGGCGGGCTTGCCGCCGCGCACGGGGTGATGCTTGAGCGCGATGCCCTGGGTGAAGGCGGCGCGACGGATCAGGGTGTATTTGAACCACCAGCCGGCGCCGGCAGCCAGCAGACCCGCCGCGGCGAGCGTGCTGCCCGCGCCGGGCACGCCGGCGAGGATGCCCGCCGCGGCGAGCAGCGCGAGCCCAGCCGGCAGCAGGTGGCCGACGCGCACCATGCGCGCCGCGATCGCCTCGAAGGCCTGCACGCTGGGGGCCGGGGCGCGATCGGCGCGCAGGCCGTCGAGGTAGCGTCTCCACAGCAGCAGGCGGGCGCACAGGGCGAGCACGAGGGCCATCGCGGCGGCGATCTGCAGCCCGCCCGCCAGGGTGGTGGCGATCAGGCCCGCGCCCTCGGCCAGGCCGGTGCCCAGTACCAGCGGCGCGCAGCGCGCATGGCGCCAGGCGGGGATGCCCTTGTCGGCGGCGAGGATGCGCGCCTGGGCGTAGACGAAGGCGAGGCCGCACAGCCCGGCGAGTGCCTGCGCGGCGGGGTGGGCGGTGTAGAGGGCGAGCACGCCCGCGCCGAACAGCGCCAGTGCGACCGAGGCCTCGCGCGTCATCCACGAGCTGCGGATGTGACGGAAGACGTTGAGCGCGCGCCACGGTCGGCCGATCTCGAACCAGACGCACAGCAGCCCGAGGGCGACGAGGAGCAGGCCGGCGGCGAGTTGCGGGCGCACCTCGACACCGGCGAGGCCGGCGAGCCCGGCGAACAGCACGAGCCCGCCGCCGCTGCCGCCGCAGATGAAGTTGCCGGCGGCGCGCCAGTCCCAGTGCTGCTGCAGGCGGGGTGCGGGCTGGCCGGGGAGGGGGGAACGGTTCGGTTTCATCAGGCGTGATCCCAGATGTAATAGACGCTCGGCCCGGTGCCGAGCTCCTCGTGCATGTGGAAGTGCTGGGTTTTTGCGAGCAGGCGGCTGACCGCGCTGTCGGGGTCGTCGATGTCGCCGAAGACCATCGCGCCCGAGATGCAGGAGTTGACGCAGGCCGGGGTGACCTCGGGGTCGCGCCCGGGGATGCGTCCGCTCGCCGCGGCGGCGTCGATGCGTTCCTTGCAGAAAGAACACTTGGTCGCCACCGAGATGCGCGACGGGTCGAAGCGGATCGCCTCGGAGGCGATCGGCTGCTCGCCGTAGGCGAAGCGCGCTTCGTGCACGATCGAGCGCGCCTCGTAGGGACAGGCCATCACGCAGTTGGCGCAGCCGATGCACACGTCGTAGTCGATGGTGACCAGGCCGTCGCGGCGCTTCTGCGTCGCCTCGGTGGGGCAGACCGCCGCGCACGGCGGCTCGGCGCAGTGCATGCAGGCCGTCGGCAGGAAGCTGCGGCGCACGTCGGGGAACTCGCCGGTCTCGAGGTCGAGCACGCGGCGCCACTGCACGCCGGGCGGGGTGGCGTTGGCGTTCTTGCACGCCGCGGTACAGGTCTGGCAGCCCACGCAGCGGCGCAGGTCGATGCTCATCACATAGCGGGTCATTGCACGGTGCTCCCTTCGAGCCGGCGGATCGCCACGCGCACGATGTCGGCGCCCGAGCCGGTGGCGTCGGTGAGTTCGAGCGACATCGGCGCCACGGTGTTGAGGCTGGGCATGCCGAAATCCTTGGCGACCGGGGTGGCCCAGTGGTCGAACTGGCCCGGGATGACCAGGGTGTCGGGGCGGATGCCGTGGGCGAGCACCGCCTTGCCGTAGGTGGCGCCGATGTGCGAGCGGATCTCGACGCGGTCGCCGTCGGCGATGCCGAGGCCCTTGGCGGTGTTGGCGTTCATGATCACCCCGGCGTGACCGCGTACGTTCTGCGCCACCTCGCGCATCAGCGCGATGCTGACGTTGCCGCCGGTGTGGTACTGCATGCTCTTGGTGGCGAGCAGCCACAGCGGGTAGTCCTCGGGCTTCGCGCCGCTGTCGACCAGGGCCTGCTCCCAGCGCCCGGGAACGTCGTGCCATTCGGGCAGGGCGGTGTATTCGGAGAGCTGGGTGTCCCACCAGTGCATGTCGTGCTCGTGCAGGCGGTTGCCGAGCTCGCGGCCGATGCGCAGCAGGCGCTCCTGGTAGGGCAGCTCGTAGCGCAGGCCCTTCTCGGCCAGGGTGGGGGTGAGGTACCACGAGCGCTGCGGCATCGGCACGGTGTAGAAGCCGTGCTCCTTGAACCAGGCGAGGTCGTGGGTCTCCTGCCCCTGCGAGAGATCGGTGCTCGCCGCGCGGCAGATGGCGTCCCAGATCGTGTCCACGTCGTGCGTGCGCGTGGGGTCGAGGCTGAAGTCGTAGCCCTCGCCGGCGAGCGGCGAGACGCCGCCGGCGCCGCGGTTGATCGCCTTGTTGTAGGGCTCGAGCAGGCCGGTGCGGCGCGCCAGCTCGGTGCTGATCCAGGTGAAGTCGCGCGCCTCGCCCTGCGGCTCGACCGCCGGCTGGCGCAGCACCACGCCGCGCGCGGTCCAGAACTGCTCGACGAACTTGGTGCCGCCGACCTTGATCATCTGCAGGGATTCGAGGTCGGTGGCCTCGGGCAGCAGCAGGTCGGCGAAGAAGTTGGTCTCGTCCACCGTGTAGGCGAAGGACACGGTGAAGGGGAAGGTGGCGATCGTCTCCACCAGGCTGGGCGTGTCCCAGAACGAGATCGCCGGGTTGGAGCGGTAGATGAACCAGATGTCGGGCAGGGTCGGCTTGGGCATGTTGAAGTCGCGCGGCACCTCGCGCTGGAACATCCACGCCAGCTGGGTGGGGCCGAGCGCCTGGCTCCATGCCGAGTTGCCGACGATCGGCACCAGGGTGCGGTGGGCGTTGCGGCCGGTGGGCCGGGCGACCCAGTGCTCCTTGTCGGTGGGGTTGAATTTCTGCGCCATGAAGCCGTCCTCGCCAGCGGCGACGCTGAGGTGGCGGTCGTCGTGCGGGCGGTTCAGCCGCACCGTGGTGCCGAGGGTACCGCCCGGCACCTCGAGCGCGCCCACCAGGGTGGCGAGCACCGTGCGCGCCCAGCAGCACTCGAAGGCGCCCCAGCCGTTATTCACCGACTTGCCGAGGGTGACCGCGACCGGGCGCAGCGGCAGGGTGGCGCCGTCCACCTCGATGGTGGCGCCGACCTGCGCGTTCTCGAGGTACTCGCCCGCGATGCGGCGGATGGTGGTCGCGGGCACGTCGCAGATGCCCTCCGCCCACTCCGGCGTGTATTTGCGCATGTGCTCGACCAGCATCGTGTGGGCGGGCGTGCCCTCCACGTCGACGAGCGCATGGCGGGCGTCGTCGGCATCCACGGTCACCGCCGCGGCGACGCAGAAGCGGCCTTCGAGCGCGGGCTCGACGCCCGGGGTGTCGAAAGGCACGGCGCGGCCGGCGGCGGGATCCCACACCAGCGGCTTCGCGCTGTCGGGGTCGCGCAGGTAGAGGCCGTCGGGGCCGACCAGGTAGGGCGAGGACGTGCGGTCGCGCAGGAAGGGGAGGTCGAGCTGTCCGAGGCTGTGCTCGCACACCAGCACGTGGATCAGCGCGAACATGAAGGCGGGGTCGGTCTTGGGGCGGATCGGCACCCACTCGGACGCACAGGCGCCGGTGATCGACAGGTGGGGCTCGACCTGCACGCGCTTGTAGCCGCGCACGCGCGCGTCGGCGTGGCGGGTGACCGCGCACGGGCCGCCGGAGGCGTCGACGTTGCTGCCGATCGAGATCACGTAGCGGCAGTTGGGCGTGTCCGCGGCGACGGTGAAGGCGCGGTGCCAGAACTCGCCGTAGAGGTGCTCGGAATGCACGCACTTGACGCCCTGGCCGGAGCCGAAGCTGAAGTCGATCGGCCCCCAGGCGGCGAGGAAGGCGGGCAGGGTGCCCATGTACATCGCCGGCGTGCCGCCATGGCCGAAGCTGGCCGCCACGCGCGGCAGGCCGGAGTCGTCGACGAGGCCCTTCTCGCGCACCGCGGCGAGGCGGGCGGCGATGGTATCGAGCGCCTCGTCCCAGGAGATCGGTACGAAGCCCGGATCCTCGTTGCGCCCCTTCTTCGGGTTGGTGCGCTTCATCGGCTGCAGGATGCGGTGCGGGTTGTAGGTCTTCTGCACCAGGCCGTGCGCCTTCACGCATACGCGGCCGCGCGCGGGATGCACGTCGGCGGCGGCGAAATTGGGTTCGATCTCGGTGGCCACGCCGTCGATCACCTTGACGGTCATGAAGTCGGGGCCGGCGACGCAGTTGTAGCAGTAGCTCGGAATCTTGCGTTCGTTGCGGGCGGTGGCGGCGGTCATCGCGGACTCCTCGCTCAGTGCATGCGTTGCGGGTGGGTGTAGACGCTGTGGCGGTGGCCGCGCGCGAAGCCGACCAGGGTGACGCCCGCGGCCTCGGCCAGGCGCACCGCCATGCCGGTCGGCGCCGAGAGCGCGGCGATCGCGGCGATGCCGACGGTGGCGGCCTTCTGCACGATCTCGTAGCTGGCGCGGCTGGTCATCAGCACGAAGCCGTCGTCGAAGCCGCAGCCGCGCGTGGCGATCGCGCCGATGAGCTTGTCGAGCGCGTTGTGGCGGCCGACGTCCTCGCGCACCAGCGCGACGCTGCCGTCGCGCCGGCACCACGCCGCCGCATGCACCGCGCCGGTGAGCTGGAACAGCGGCTGCAACGCGGCGAGCTCAGCCTGGGCGCGCTCGAGCGCGCCGGGCTGGATCGCGGTGTCGGCGAGGCGGGCGGGCGGCAGCGGGCGCTGCAACTGGGCGAGGCTCTCGATGCCGCACAGGCCGCAGCCGGTGCGCCCGGCGAGCGCGCGGCGGCGTTCGCGCATGGCGGCGAAGCGCTCGCTGGCGAGCGCCATGCGCACCTCGCAGCCGAGGGCGTGCTCCACCACGTCGATGTCGTGGAGCTCGCGCGCGCTCGCGGCGATGCCCTCGCTGAGCGTGAAGCCGAGCGCGAAGTCCTCGAGATCCTGCGGGGTGGCGAGCATCACCGCGTGGGAGAAGCCGTTATAGACAAGGGCGACCGGCGCCTCTTCGGCGACCGCGTCCTCGCCGAGGATCGCGGAGTCGGTGCCCCGGCGTTCGACGCCGTAGCTGCGGTGCGCGCCGCTTGCGGGGGAAGGGTGGTCGAGCATGGGGACCTCCTGTCGGGAAGGAGCCGCAAGAGGGTCGTGCAGCGGCTTGACTTAATGATACAAAAAAATATCAATAAATCAATATCTGCGTATCACAAAATTATAAAGCCAATTTAAATCAGTAAGTTGGAGATAGTTAAATATCCACGAATAAGATTGCTCGTGTTGCTTCGCTATGGGGGATTTTGCATAGGATGGGTGCGGCGGGAGCCCGGGCGGTCCGTGCTTGCCGTGCGAGGGGCGGGCGTTCAGTGGCTGCCGAGGCGGTGATTCACGGCGGCCAGGTCGGACGGCGTGTCGATGTCCAGCCAGCTGGCGTCGTTGTCGACAGCGAGTTCGACCAGCGCCCCACCACGGTGGCGAGCGAGCAGTGCGCGTGCGCCTTCGTCGCCGGCGAGGGCGCGCAGCTCGTCGCCGAAGCGCGCGGCGAAGCCCACCGGATGGCCGCGGCGGCCCCGGCAGACGGGGGCGGCGATGGCGGCGCCGGAGCGCAGCGCGTCGGCGACCAGGCGGTGCTGGGCGGTGGGCACCAGCGGCATGTCGCCGAGCGCGACCAGCCAGCCTGCGGCATCGGCGGTGGCGGCCACGCCACAGGCGATGCTGACGCCCATGCCGGGGTGCTCGGCGCCACAGCGAACCACCTCGGCACCCGCCGCACGCAGCTCGTCCTCGAGCGTGCCGGGCTGGGCGGGAACGACCGCCACCACCAAGTCGACGGCCGGCAGCAGGCGGGCGCAGGTGGTCGCGGCCACGCCGCGGCCGTCGGCCAGGCGGGCGACGAGCTTGCCGCCGCCGAAGCGGCTGCCGGCACCGGCGGCGAGCAGGATGCCGACGATCAGGCCGCGCGTGCGAGCGGGCATGCGGCGGACTCCGTCGCCGGGCGTGCGACTGCGGCCGTCAGGCTCGTGCCGTTGCGGCGTGCGGTGAGGTCGGCGACGATCGCGAGCGCGATCTCGGGCGGCGTGCGGCTGCCCAGCGGCAGGCCTGCCGGTGCATGCAGGCGGGCGATCTGCGCGTCGTCGAGGTCGAACAGGCGCAGGCGCTCGCGGCGGGCGGCGCTGGTTGCGCGCGAGCCCACTGCGCCGATGTAGAAGGCGTCGCTGTGCAGCGCGTCGATGAGGGCGAGGTCGTCGAGCTTGGGATCGTGGGCGGCGGCGAGGATCACGCTGCGGCGGTCGGGGCGCATCGCGGCGACCGCGTCGTCGGGCATCTCGGTGGTGATCTCTACGCCGGGCAGCGTCCAGCTCGCGCGGTATTCCTCGCGCGGCTCGCTGAGCGTGACGCGGTAGTCGAGGGCGAGCGCGAACTGGGCGAGATAGGCGGAGAGCTGGCCGGCGCCGACGATCAGCATGCGCCAGCGCGGGCCGAAGGCCGCGGTGAGCCGGGAGCCGTCGAACACCACCGCGGTGTCCGGGACGGCGTCGAGCAGTTCCACGGCGCCCGTGGCGAGGCTCAGCCGACGTGCGAGCAGTTCGCCGCGCTCGATGCGCGCGAGCGCCTCGGCGAGCCGGCTGCCGGCGTGCAGCGGCTCGAGCACCAGGCTCAGCGAGCCGCCGCAGGGTAGCTGGAAGCGCCGGGTCTGGTCCGCGGTGATGCCGTAGGTGACGAGCTCCGGGCGCTCGAGCCATTGCGTGCGCAGGCGATCACTGAGGTCGTCCTCGATGCAGCCGCCGGAGACCGAGCCGGCCAGGCGTCCGTCGCCGCAGATCGCCAGCAGCGCGCCTTCGGGTCGCGGCGAGGAGCCCCAGGTGCGCACCACGGTGGCGAGCGTGACCGGCAGTCCGGCCGCCTGCCAGGCGACGGCCTGGCGCAAGGTCTCGAGATTGACGCTGTCCATGTCGGTTCCTCGGGAAAGGAAAATGTTAGACACGCTGACTGTTGGATATCCAACATTTACACTTCGGAGTGTAGCAGGGTGCCGGGCCCTTGCAAATTGAAAAGCACAAGGGACGGGACGTCCGGTTTCGTCTCGTCCTGGCCCCGTTCCAGGGCTGCGGGTTCGCCGCGGACGATGCGCTTGCGCTAACCTCGCACGAGGCCGCCACGATGGCGGCAGACACGGAGAGCGGACGGCAGATGCGCAGGATCAGGCTGAACTACGTACTCGGCGCGGACACGGGGTCGGCGCCGCTCCACAATCCCCTGCTCGACCTCCTGCAGGCGGTGCGCGAGCAGGGCTCGATCTCCGCCGCGGCGCGAGTGCTGGAGCTCTCCTACCGCCACGTCTGGGGCGAGCTCAAGCGCTGGGAGCTCGAGCTCGGCCAGCCGCTGATCCTGTGGGAGAAGGGCCAGGCCGCCCGCCTGTCCGAGTTCGGCGCCAAGCTGCTGCTCGCCGAGCGCCAGGTGCAGGCCCGCCTGCTGCCGCAGATCGAGGCGCTGCGCGCCGACCTCGAGCGTGCCTTCGCGATCGCCTTCGACGATTCGGTGCATGTGCTGTCCTTCCACGCCAGCCACGACGAGGCGCTCGCCGCGCTCGGCGATGAGGCGCGGACCCGCGGCCTGCACCTGGACATCCGCTTCACCGGCAGCGTCGATGCGATCCGCGCATTGAACGAGGGCCGCTGCACCATGGCCGGATTCCACGTGCGCCTGCCGGCGGTGCCGGGCTCGCGGGGGTCGTCGTCACACTCGCAGCGCACCTACAAGCCGCTGCTGCGCCCCGGCCTGCACAAGTTGATCGGCTTCGCCCGCCGCAGCCAGGGCCTGATCGTGGCGCATGGCAACCCGCGCGGCCTGCACGGCCTCGCCGACCTCGCGCGCCCCGGCGTGCGCTTCGTCAATCGCGCGCGCGGCACCGGCACGCGGGTGATTTTCGACGAGCTGCTCGGCGAGCTCGGCCTCGCGCCCGCCGCGATCGAGGGCTACGCCAATGACGAACCCTCGCACGCCGCGGTCGCGCAGGCGGTGGCGAGCGGCCAGGCGGATGCCGGCTTCGGCATCGAGGCGAGCGCGCGCAGCCGCGGGCTGGACTTCGTGGCGCTGGTCGAAGAGGCCTACTTCCTCGCCTGCCTCAAGTCCACCCTGGAGCACGACGCCACCCGCGCCCTGCTCGCCCTGCTGCGCACCGCCGCATGGCAGCAGCGCCTGGCCGACCTGCCCGGCTACGCGCCGATGCAGAGCGGCGAGGTGCTGTCGATGAGCCGGGCGCTGCCGTGGTGGCGCTTCGGTGGGCGGGGCAAGGCGGGTGCATGACATAATGCTGGCCATTCAGTGGGGGCGTTTCTCCCCCGATCGCAAGGCAGTATCGGCTGCGGCGCGCAGCGAGGAATCGGCCAGCACGCATGAGCAACGCATTTTTCGAACACCCGATCCTCAATTCACCCTATGCGTACCCGGCCCGTCACTGGGAGCTGGACGAGCAGGGCCAGCCGACGCAGCGCATCGTAGATAGCCGGCGTCGCGCCGAATTCATCACCCCCATCCCCAAGCCGAGAAAGCGCAGGAGTACTGGCCAGCAGGCCTCGCTGATCTTCGACGAGGGCGCCGGGCTGTCTTCCGAAGCCCAGCAGTACGACCACACCGCGACCATCAACGCGGTGCGGGCCGAGGTCGACAAGTGGCGTGCGCTGCCCGAGGCCCAATGGCGGGTGACGCCGGAGACCGCACGCCTGCTGCGCCACTGGCGACAGCACGTATTTGCAGGCATCCGCCCCTTCTTCTGCCAGATCGAGGCGGTCGAGACCGCGATCTGGCTTACCGAGGTCGCACCGAACGCTGGCAAGAACGGCCAGCGCTTCATCGAACACCTCGCCAGCGCCAACGCCGAGGCCAACCCCGAGCTGCTGCGCATCGCCCTCAAGCTCGCCACCGGCGCCGGCAAGACCACGGTTATGGCGATGCTGATCGCCTGGCAGACGATCAACGCCGTCCGCTACCCCAACAGCCGCCGCTTTACCCGTGGCTTCCTGATCGTTGCGCCAGGCATCACCATCCGCGACCGCCTGCGCGTGCTGCTGCCCAACGACCCTGACAGCTACTACGCCAGCCGCGAGCTGATTCCTGCCGATTTGCTGCCGGAGCTTGCGCGTGCCCGCATCGTCATCACCAACTACCACGCCTTCAAGCTGCGCGAGCGCATGCCGCTCTCCAAGGGCGGGCGCTTGCTGCTGCAGGGGCGCGATGGCGCACCGCTGCAGACGCTGGAAACCGAAGGCCAGATGCTGCAGCGGGTGATGCCCGAGCTGATGGGGATGAAGAACATCCTCGCCATCAACGACGAAGCGCATCACTGCTACCGCGAAAAGCCGAACGCACTCGACGATGACGATCTGAAGGGGGACGACAGGAAGGAGGCGGAACAGAACAACGAGGCCGCCCGCCTGTGGATCTCCGGCCTGGAGGCGGTCAAGCGCAAGCTCGGCCTCGCCCGCGTCATCGACCTTTCGGCCACGCCCTTCTTCCTGCGCGGCTCGGGCTATGCGGAAGGCACGCTGTTCCCGTGGACGATGAGCGACTTCTCGTTGATGGATGCCATCGAGTGCGGCATCGTCAAGCTGCCGCGGGTGCCGGTCGCCGACAACATCCCCGGCGGCGAGATGCCCAAGTTCCGCAACCTGTGGGAGCACATCCGCAGCCGCATGCCGAAGAAGGGCCGCGGCAAGGCGGCAGCGCTCGATCCGCTCAGCCTGCCGGTCGAGCTGCAGACCGCGCTCGAAGCGCTCTACGGCCACTACCGCCAGACTTATGAGCTGTGGCAGCAGGCCGGCATCCGCGTGCCGCCCTGCTTCATCGTCGTCTGCAACAACACCTCGACGTCCAAGCTGGTGTACGACTACATCGCAGGCTTCCGTCGCGAGCAGGAGGGCGAAACCACCACCTTCGAAAATGGCCGCCTGGCGCTGTTCCGCAACTTCGACGACAACGGCGAGCCGCTCGCCCGCCCGCGCACCCTGCTGATCGACAGCGAACAGCTCGAGTCCGGCGAGGCGCTGGACAAGAACTTCCGCGACATCGCGGGCGACGAGATCGAGCGCTTCCGGCGCGAGATCGTCGAGCGCACCGGCGACCGCCAGCGCGCCGAGAACATCACCGACCAGGACCTGCTGCGCGAGGTCATGAACACCGTAGGCAAGGAAGGCCGGCTCGGCGAATCCATCCGTTGCGTGGTGTCGGTGTCCATGCTCACCGAAGGCTGGGACGCCAACACCGTCACCCATGTGCTCGGCGTGCGCGCCTTCGGCACCCAGTTGCTGTGCGAGCAGGTCATCGGCCGCGCGCTGCGCCGGCAATCCTACGATCTCAACGAGCAGGGCCTGTTCAACACCGAATACGCCGACGTGCTCGGCATCCCCTTCGACTTCACCGCCAAGCCGGTGGTCGCGCCGCCGCAACCGCCGCGCGAGACGGTCCACGTGCGCGCTGTCCGCCCAGAGCGCGACGCGCTGGAGATCCGTTTCCCGCGCGTGCAGGGCTACCGCGTCGAGCTGCCGCAGGAGCGGCTGACCGCTGAATTCGACCCTGATACCTCCGTGCTGACGCTGACCCCGGAAATCGTCGGCCCGACACAGAACGAGAACCGCGGCATCATCGGCGAGGGCGTGGTGCTGTCGGTCGAGCACTTGCGCGAGATCCGCGAAGCTACCCTGCTGATGCACCTGACCAAGCATCTGCTTTACCGCCACTGGCGCGACCCGGGCGAGCAGCCCAAGCTCCACCTCTTCGGCCAGTTGAAGCAGATCACCCGGCAGTGGCTAAACAAGTACCTCGACTGCAAGGGCGGCACGTATCCGGCGCAGCTCATGTACCAGGAACTCGCCGATATGGCGTGCCGGCGGATAACCGACGGAATCGTTCGCGCAACGGAAGGCAAGCGCCCGATCCAGGCCGTGCTCGACCCCTACAACCCCACCGGCTCCACCGCCCACGTCAGCTTCAACACCTCGAAGACCGACCGCTGGCAGACCGACCCGCGCCGCTGTCACCTCAACTGGGTGATCCTCGACAGCGACTGGGAAGCGGAATTCTGCCGCGTGGCCGAGGCGCACCCCCGTGTGCTCGCCTACGTCAAGAACCACAACCTCGGCCTCGAAGTGCCCTATCGCTTCGGCTCGTCGATGCGCTGCTACCTGCCCGACTTCATCGTGCTGGTGGATGACGGCAAAGGAGCCGGCGATCCGCTGCACCTCATCGTCGAGATCAAGGGCTACCGCGCCGAGGACGCCAAGGAGAAGAAGGCGACCATGGACAGCTACTGGGTGCCGGGCGTGAACAATCTCGGCCGCTATGGCCGCTGGGCGTTTGTGGAGTTCACCGATGTGTGGACAATCCAGGACGACTTTTCACAGCAGGTTGCGAGGGCGTTCGAGGCGATGATCGACCAAGCATTGATTCGCAAGTCAAGCGGAATGAAAGACTGATGTTCGACACGACCAAGGAAGACCTCAAAGACATCCTGCGCAAGGTCGATGAGGCGAAGCTGCAGTTGCCCGATTTCCAGCGCGATTACGTCTGGGGTCAGGGTCTCCGCACTCGGAATGCATTTTTCCTGATCGCATAGCCACCTGAAAATCTTCGTTCACATTCAACACCTTATGCAGCCATCTTGTGGACCCTTCGAAAATCACGTCTACTCTCGCCTTTTGGGCGAAGAGCGTGAGTGCGACGCAAAGGGGTTCCCTGATGAGCTATCTGGACGAAATCGATGATCCGCGCAAGCCGAGCAACGGCACCTTGCACGACTTCCGGGAGATCCTGGTGATCCTGATCGCCGCTGTGCTCTCGGACTGCGACACGGTCGAGGACATCACCTTCTGGGCGCGCACCAAGGAGGCGTGGCTGCGCCGCTTCCTCGTGCTCAAGAACGGCATCCCGTCCGAAGAGACGTTCCTGCGGATCCTGCGTGCGCTCGATCCGAAGCAGTTCGAGGCCATGTTCCGGCGCTGGGTCGGTGGGGTCGTGAGTGCGCTCAGCGACGATGCGGGCGTCGGCGGCACGATCGCCGTCGACGGCAAGACCGTGCGCGGCTCGGGCAGCGGCGGCGAGAGCGCGATCCACATGGTCAGCGCCTTCGCCACTGAGCTCGGACTGGTGCTCGGCCAGGAGAAGGTCGCCGCCAAGAGTAATGAAATAACGGCGATTCCCGAGCTGCTCGAGGCGCTCTCGATCAAGGGCCTGCTGGTCACGATCGACGCCATGGGCTGCCAGAAAAGCATTGCCAAACAGATCGTTGCGAAGAAGGGCGACTACCTGCTGATGGTCAAGGGCAACCAGCCCAAGCTGCTCGAAGCGATCGAGATCGCCTTCATCGACCAGCACGGTGTCGAGTCGGTCGACCGCAGCACGCTGGTCGAGCGCGGCCACGGGCGCACCGTCGGCCAGATCGCCTCGGTGCTCTCGTCCAAGGACATCGTCGATCCGGCCGACTGGCCCAAGTGCGTCACGATCGGGCGCATCGACTCGATGCGGGTGGTCGGCGACAAGGAATCCGATCTGGAGCGGCGCTACTACATCAGCTCGCGCGCCCTCACCGCCGAGCAACTGGCTGCAGCGGTGCGAGCGCATTGGGGCGTGGAGAACCGGCTTCACTGGATCCTCGACATCAGCTTCAGCGAGGACGCCAGCACGGTGGCCAAGGACAATGCGCCGCAGAACCTGTCGATGCTGCGCAAGATCGCGCTAAACATCATCCGCGCCGACAAGACCGACACGCGCAAGAGCAGCCTTCGGCTCAAGCGCAAGGGGGCGGCGTGGGATGACGGGGTGCGGGAGCGCATGCTGGGGATATCGGACGATATGCTAGGCGAGTGCGGAAGCCCTGCGTCTGGGGTGACGAGGACGTTCGCAGCCTGATTGCTTCGGTTGCCAAGGGATTTCCCGTCGGCGCCTTGCTGACGCTTGAGACCGGCGGTGAAGTGGAGTTCAAGCCGCGCGTGCTGGAGGGCGTGCAGAACAGCGTGGCAAAACCGGCTGAGCTTCTCCTCGACGGGCAGCAGCGCATGACCTCGCTTTACCAAGCCGCGTATGCCAAGGCGCCCGTGCGCACCAAGACGGCCAAAGGTACCCTGATCGACCGCTACTACTACATCGACATCAACCGGGCTGTTGATGGATCTGCCCAGCTCGATGAGGCGATCCTGGGCCTGCCCGCCGACCGCAGGCTTCGCACCGACTTCGGGAAGACGATTACCCTCGATGTGTCCTCCCGCGAGCTGGAGTTCGATCACGACCTGTTTCCCCTCAACAAGGTCTTCGACTCCCGTGACTGGTTTTACGACTGGCGCGATTACTGGCGTGCCAAGGGTCGGGACGTTTCCGATCTCGACCGGTTGTTCGTCCGCGGTGTCGTCGAGTCGATCGAGCGCTACAAGATGCCCATCATCCGGCTCGATCGCAGCAACTCTCGTGAGGCGATCTGTCTCGTTTTCGAGAAGGTAAACGTCGGCGGCAAGAAGCTCGATGCGTTCGAACTCGTCACCGCGATCTACGCGGCGGACAAGTTCGACCTGCGAGAGGACTGGAGCGGCTCGAAGAGTCCGCTCAGCCCGGGGAGGCTTGCGCGCATGATCGGTTCGCCCAACCGCCGGGATGTGCTCACCGAGATCGCCAGCACCGATTTCCTGCAAGCATGCACGCTGCTGCACACCCGTGAGCTGCGTCTGGCGAAAATCGCCCAAGGCTTCAAGGACAAGGATGTTCCCCAGATTTCATGCAAGCGCGATGCACTTCTCGCACTGCCCAAGGATGCCTATCTCAAGCATGCTGACGCGGTAGAGGAGGGATTCATCGAAGCGGCCGGCTTCCTCAACGAGCTCAAGATCATCTGGCACAAGGACGTGCCCTATCCTCCGCTCATCATCGGTCTGGCGTCGGTGTTCGCGATTCTCGGCAAGCAGGCGCAGTCTGCCAAGACGAAGTCGATGCTTGCCCAGTGGTTCTGGTCGGTGACCCTCGGGGAGCTTTACGGCTCCAGCACCGAATCGCGCCTCGCGCGCGACGTGCCCGAACTGGTCGACTGGATCGGCGGCACCGGTGCTCGTCCGCGTTCGCTGGACGAGGCGGTGTTCCAGGGCGTCCGTCTGCGCTCGCTACGCCTTCGTCTGTCCGCAGCCTACAAGGGCATTCATGCGCTCTTGATGAAACGTGGTTGCAGGGATTTCATTTCAGGTCGTGCAACCGATCTCATGACCTTCTTCAACGATCGTATCGACATCCATCACGTCTTCCCGCAGGCGTGGTGCAAGTCGAATGGAGTCGAGGCAGATCGTTTCAACGCGATCATCAACAAGACGCCGCTGTCGAAGCTCTCGAACATCGCCATCGGGGGTGATGCGCCATCCGTCTATCTCAAGCGGATCGAGGCAAAGCACGGTATTGCCCCGTCGACGCTGGACGAGATTCTTCGCAGCCACCTGATCGAGCCGCAGCATCTGCGCAACGATGACTTCGATGCGTTCTTTCAGGCGCGCGGCAAGGCGCTTGCCCAGCTCATCGCCGAGGCGATGGACAAACCAGTCGTCGAGGAGTCGGGGAGCAACGAGCCGGAGCTCGAGTCCGCGGTTGCCGACGTCGACACCGAGGTCTTGGAGGCGGTGGATTGACTCAACGAACCTCGCTGTCGGAGGCGCGAACCGACATATATAGGAAACGCCCTTTTTCTATACATGTGCCCTGCGACATGTATAGAAAACCGGCTTTCCCTATACATGTCCGCACTGAAGGGAGCCCACGATGATCGACTTGCTCGCAGCCGTGTCGCCAGGGGCGGAGCGATGATCCCCGCTCGCGCGCAGAGCGACCAATTCCCTGGCGTCGGGAAGATGAACGGCGTGGACGCGCATCATGCGAAGACGCTCTGTTCCAGGCGTGAAATCAATCACATGCAATGCCGTTTCATGAACTTCCATATTGACCGTGTCCAGTTCGGTGCGTATGCTTCACTGCACATCCGCCCCTTGGCAGTAAGCCCTCTCACCCATCCCGAGAGTGTGCCGAACCCCTGGGGCTTTTCCTTTTCCGGCTCGCCTTGCAGGGTCTCGCCGCAGGAGGGTCGGCAATGAGCACCGGCCGCATCGCCATCCTGATCGACGGCGGTTTCTTCCTCAAGCGCCTGCCGAGACTTGTGCCGGAGAACCGCTGCGACTCCCCGGGCAAGATCGTGGCGTGTATCCGGCACCTCTGCCGCAGGCACGTCAAGCTGCTCACCGACAGCGACGCCTCGCGCTGGCAGCAGCATGTCTATCGGATCTTCTTCTACGACGCAGTGCCTTATGACGGCAAGGCGCATCATCCGATCGACAACCGGCCGATCGATTTCGCCAAATCCCGGATTGCGCGCGACCGACTCGAACTTTTCGAGCTGCTGCGCAAGGAGCGCAAGCTCGCCTTGCGCCTGGGCAAGGTCATCCGCGACCACGACTGGGCGATCGCTCCGGCGTTGACCAAGAAGCTGTTGCGTACGCGAAACTGGGCCGCCGCGCTCGATCGGCTCGAACTCGACGACGCGGGTGCGTCGGCCGACGAGCCGGTCGCGCTCAGCCTGTCGCGCGACGAAGTGCGCAGCCTGATCGAGCTGCGGCAGCTCTGGCGTACCCTCGACGGCGGCACGGTCAGCCTCGGCCTGCGGCAGAAGGGCGTCGATATGCGCATCGGCCTCGACATCGCCAGCCTCACGCTCAAGAAGCAGGCCGACACGATCATCCTCGTCGCCGGCGACAGCGACTTCGTTCCTGCAGCCAAGCTCGCCCGGCGGGAAGGCATGGAGTTCATCCTCGATCCGCTCTGGCAGCAGGTTAATGAAGACCTGTTCGAGCACATCGACGGCTTGCAGTCGGGCCTCAAGCGTCCCGTCCATCGCCCCGCAGCCGACTCCGCTCCTGCCGTCGCCACAAACGAATAAGACCATGGCCAAGCAACCCGCCCTCACCGTCGAAACCCTCGTCCACGACGAGGCCACGCGCAAGAACATCCCCACCGCCGAATACCAGTCGGTGATGCAGAAGGACGAGCGCTCGCCGATGCGTGTCGCCGATGGTGATCGGCACTGCTACCCTAACCTCGCGCAGATGTTGCAGGAAATGGAGAAGGCGAATTGAAGTTCTGGCTTGGGGTTACCGATAACGCCTGGTTCGAGTTCCTTCGTCGTGAGCAACCGGACGAGGTCAACTTCTGGCAGCCCAGCGGCAAGGCGCCATTTGTTGGATTGGCACCCGGAGCACCCTTCCTCTTCAAGCTAAAGAGCCCCTACAACCATGTGGCTGGAGGCGGATTCTTCGTCAAGTTCTCGGTCCTTCCCCTGTCCATGGCGTGGGACGCATTTGGCCGGAAGAACGGGGCGGCGTCGCGTGAAGCGTTTGAAGGGATGATCAAGCGGCTTGCGCCCGATCCGCGGGTTCGTGATCCGGAGATTGGCTGCACCATTCTCTCGATGCCCTTCTTTTGGCCCGACAACCAATGGATCGACGCACCTGCGGGGTGGCGGGGAAATATCGTCCGAGGCCGCTACTACGAGTCGACGGTCGATGAGGGCGCGATCCTCTGGGACCGGGTCGAAGCACGTGAGGTGCCATTCGAGGCAATGGGCGAGCAATCCGCTCAGTACGGGAGTCCTGTGCTCGTGAAGCCTCGGCTTGGCCAAGGTGCGTTTCGTGTTGTCGTCATGGACGCCTATCAACGTCGCTGTGCGATTACGGGGGAACATACATTGCCCGTGCTGGAGGCTGCTCATATTCTCCCGTTCTCCGAGCGAGGGCCGCACGATGTCCGGAATGGCCTCTTGCTGCGATCGGACTTTCACAAACTTTTCGACATCGGGCTCGTTACGGTCACGCCCGCATTACATATCGAAGTCAGCTCAAGGATCCGTGAGGAGTGGTTCAACGGGAAGGCTTATTACCGCCTGCATGGACAACGCCTTGCGAACCTTCCCGATGATCCGCGCGATCATCCTGATGTCGGCCTGCTCCGCTGGCATAACGAAAATCGCTTTCAAGGCTGACTATCCCTTCAGCAACATATAGGCCTGAACCGAGCAGCGACGGCATCGCCTGCTGGTTCATCGTAAGCGCTCCACGAACCCCATCCTTCCCCGGCTCGCTACGCTGTGATCAACTGCTCAGCGTTGAGATTCCAAGGCAGGAGGGCCTCGAAGTGTTCGACGGTGGTGGCGGTGGGCAAGGCGCGCAGCACGTGACGCAGCCACAGGTACGGCTCAACGTTGTTGGCCTTGGCGGTCTCGACCAGCGAGTAGAGCAGCGCGCTGGCACGCGCACCGGCCTGGGTGTCGGAGAAGAGCCACGCTTTCCTCCCAACGACGAAGGGGCGAATGGCGTTTTCGGCGGGATTGTTGTCGATCGGCAGGTCGCCGCGTTCGAGGTAGCGCGTCAATCGCGGCCACTGCCGATGCAGGTAGCCCAACGCGCCACCCAGCACCGAGGTGGGCGGCACGGTGGGGAGCAGCTGGTCGAGCCAGCGGCGCAGTTCGTCGAGGACGGCGCGACTTCGGCTCTGGCGTAGTGCCAGGCGCTGGGCGTCGTTCAGTTCGCGCGCCTCCTTCTCGATGGCGTAGAGCTTGCCGATCTGGGCGAGCGCTTCGTGGGCGCGACCGCGCTTGCCGGCGGGCAGCACCTTGCCGGCGTCGACGAAACGACGTCGTGCATGGACCCAGCAGCCGAGCCGGGTCACCCCTTCGCAGAAGGAGATCGCGCCGTAGCTCTCGAGCCCGTCGGCCATCAGATGCCCCTTCCAGCCTTCGAGCAGGCGCAAGGGCACCGCCTGCGCGCGGCTCGGATCGTACTCGAAGAGGATCACCGGCTTGCCCGGCGGGCCACCGCGCTGCACCCACATCTGGCTCGTGCTGGAGGCTGCCCGACCGGGCTCCTTGAGCACCTGGACCGGGGTTTCGTCCATGTGGATGACGTCGTGCCCGAGCAGCACGTCGCGCATCAGGTTGGCGATCGGCTGCAGTGCCCGTGCGGTGCCGATCACCCAGCGTGCCAGGGTCTGGCGCGGCACGAGCACGCCCGCGCGGGCGAGCACGTACTCGAAGCGCGCCAGCGGCAGCCCATCGACGTATTTGATGATGATCAGCAGGGCCAGCAGGTCGTTGCTGGCGTTGCTCTTGGGCAACACCTGCGCCGGGGCGCGGGCGCTGACCGGCGCCTGGTCGCCCTTGGGGCAACCGTAGCGCTTGCGGATATGGCGCAGCACGCGCACCTGCATCGGCACGATGTCGAGCTGTTCGCTGACGTCCTGGCCGATCTCGACCATGGGCGTGCCGCAGGCGCAGGTGCGCTCGGCCTCGGGGACGTCATGGACGACGTCGATGCGCGGCAGCTCGACGGGCAAGGGCTTGCGCTTGCCCCGCGCCTTTTTCTTGCTGGTGTCGGCGGGCGCCTCACCCGTCGTCTCTCTGGCCGGCGGCGGCAAGGTCGCGGTGTCGCCCGCCTCGGGCGCGGATTCGGCCAGCGCCTCGGCCTCGTCGAAGAGCCAACCCTGGCCCGCATGCGACTCGCTGCTGGGCCCGAACATGCGCCGACGCGCCAGGCGCAGCTGCTCGTAGAGCTCGAGGATGCGTGCCTCGAAGGCCTTTTGCAGTTCAGTCTCGCGGGCATCGAACGCTTTTTGAAGCTCGCCTTCGCGTGCAACGAACGCCTTCTGAAGCTCGACCTCGCGAGCATCGAAGGCTTTCAGGAGTGCGCTCTCCCGGGCAACGAGGGATGCCTGCCGTTCGGCTTCACGCGCCTCGAAGGCCCGCTGCTGTGCCAGCAGCAAGGCCTTGAGTGTGCTCGGATCGTCGGGTAACTGCTCGGGGAGGACGGATGCGCAAGCGCCGACGGCGGAGTTCGAACGAGGGTCGGCGGTACCTTGTAGCATGCCTTGATTATACCCGATCACACTACGTAACCGATTGGTAATGCAGCGTTTTATGCGGTTTTGCCGCCCATAGGTCGAAGCCTTCGAGCAGCCATTCGAGCTCCTTCACCGTGAGCACGCAGGTGGGCTGGCCGGCATCGGCCCCCGGCCAGGCGAAGCGCTCGGCCTCGAGCCGCTTGTACCAGAGGCAGAAGCCGTTGCGGTGCCAGTACAGCGCCTTGAGCTTGTCGCGGCGGCGGTTGATGAACAGGTACAGCGCATCGCCGAACGGGTTCAGTCCGAGTTCTTGCTCGACCAGCGCCGACAGCCCGCCGATGGACTTGCGGAAGTCGATCGCCGGCCGGTACAGATACACCGCGCCGATGCTGTGCCCCGGGTGCATCAGCGCCCCCGCTCGGCAAGCGCCGCCGACAGCGCAGCCAGCCAGTCGACGCCAGGCAGCGTTGCGCATTCGAGCCGCAGCTGCGCGTCGATCACCAGCGTGCAACCCGCACAGGCCGTCACTGAAGGTTCGATCTGGATCGGGACGAATCCACCGAGCTTGGCACGGCTGGAACGTCCGCTGGCCACCAGGCGCTTGCGCCATTGGTAAAGCGCCTGCGGCGACAGCCCCTCGCGCTCGGCGTACGCCTTCGTGCTGATCCCCTCAGCCTCGATCGCCGACAGGTGCGACAACCAGAACGTGCTGCGCTCCGACATGCTCGTGCTCCCTGAGAAACGGAAGCCCAAGCATGCGGGCTCACACGCGGCTACGTAAGAATGGGGATCGTGGAGCGCTTACGGTTCATCGACACCGACTACGACATGGAGTCCTTCTTCGTCCGTCACGCCTATTTCCTCGGCGCCAACGACCCCTACAAGGCGCTGAAGACCACGCTGAAGGCCGAGATCGACGCCGACGCCTGGGCGACACTCAACAGCGACGTGTCGCGCCCGTTCGACAAGCCGAAGTCGGGGCGCATTGCGGTGAAGGTGATCAATCACCTGGGGGACGAGGTGATGAAGGTGTTCCGGGCGTAGTCTGGCCGATAATCGACGCGGTCCAGATCAGCTTTCCAGGGTCGAGAGGTTTCCATGTCTCAAAGCGTTTTCATTCGGCGCGTGGTGCTGTGCAACTTCAAGAGCATCGGGATCTGCGATGTCCGTCTGCAGCCGCTGACCTATCTCGTGGGTCAGAACGGCGCCGGGAAGAGCAATTTCCTCGACGCCTTGCACTTTGTCCGCGATGCATTGGCGAACTCGCTGGACAACGCGATCAACGAGCGAGGCGGTCTGAATGAGGTGCGACGCCGCTCCAGTGGTCATCCGACGCATTTCGGTGTCCGGCTCGAGTTTCGTCTGCGGGACGGCCGTGACGGCCTCTACGCCTTCGACATCGGCGCGATGGCGAGCGGCGGCTTTGAGGTTCAGCACGAGAAATGCGTCATCGAAGGGGTCGGCAAGGGACCATTCTTCCGGATCGAGAAGGGCCATCTGCTTGATAGCAGCGAGCCTGCGTTTCCCGCGATCACGTCTGACAGATTGGCGCTCGTTGCGGCGTCCGGCTTTACCGCCTTCAGGCCGGTCTTCGATGCCCTCACCGCGATGGGGTTCTACAACCTGAATCCGAAGTTGATGCGGGAGCTGCAGAAGCCGCAGGACGGCCGGCTGCTGAAACCGGTTGGCGAGAACATCGCAAGCGTGATCGGGCATCTGGAACGCGTCGCGCCCGATCGGCTACAGACGATCAAGGAGTATCTCCAGACGGTAGTGCCGATGGTGCACGGCATGGAGCGCAAGGTCATCGGTCCGATGGAAACACTGGAGTTCCGCCAGGACATGGCGGGCGCCAAGTACCCGTGGAAGTTCCTGGCGCAGAACATGTCGGACGGCACCTTGCGCGCCCTGGGCGTATTGACTGCGCTGCTGCAGAGCAACGTCGATTATTCGCCCAGCTTGATTGGCATCGAGGAGCCGGAAACAGCGCTTCACCCGGCGGCCAGTGCCGCGCTTCGGGAGGTGTTGGTTAAGGCAGCAAGTCAGACCCAGGTGCTGGTCACCAGTCACAGCCCGGATCTGCTCGACGATCGGCATATCGACGCCGACGCCATACTTTCGGTGGTGTCGGAGGGCGGGGAGACGAAGATCGCCCCACTGGACGAAGCCTCGCGGCAGATGCTGCGCGAACATCTGTTCTCGGCGGGGGAACTGCTGCGTATGAACCAGTTGGCGCCGGACCGGAAGCTGATAGAGCAGCAGAGTGAAGTGCAGATCGACCTGTTTGCCGAGGCGCGGCCATGATCTCGATCGCTTCGATCGTGGAGGGTGACGGCGAGGTTGCCGCGTTGCCGATCCTGCTGCGCAGGTTGGCAGCGGAACTCGAGCCCTTTGTCGTGGTGAACGCGCTTCCACCGATCCGGGTCAGGCGCGACCGGTTCCTGAACAAGGACGAGGAGCTTCGGAGACAGTTGCTGCTTGCAGCGAGCAAGTGCGGCGACGACGGCTGGATTCTGATTGTGCTCGATGCGGACGATGACTGCCCCAGACAGAAAGGGGCCGATATCTATGGCCGTGCCCGAGAGTACGTTCCGCATCGGCGATTGTCGGTCGTACTTGCGAACAGGGAGTTTGAGGCGTGGTTCATCGCCGCCGCACGATCGCTCGATGGTGTTCGCGGCTTTGCGCTGACTCCGGGTGAACTGGTGGATGCGGAGCTTCCTCGCAACGCGAAGGGGTGGATCAGGGAGCGCATGCACGGAAAATCCTACAGCGAGATGATCGATCAGCCCGCTTTCGCCGCAAGGATCGATCGATCTGCGGCAAGCGCTCGACAATAGTCGCTCGTTCCGTAAGTTGTACAAGGAGTGGCGGACCCATGTGATCCGTGAGTCGTGATTGCAGGGGGGCATGGCCACATGCTGTGGGTCAACGTTGTTGGACTTCCTTGAAGCCATTTGGGTTGACTGGGTAAGCGCATGTTTGAATTGCAAATTTCCGTGAAACATTAGTGCGGAACCTGGCCGCTAGCGCCCGAAGCGCGTAGAATCCCGCCCCTTGTTCACGCATTGCAGCACGGAACGCGCCATGCTCTATCCCACCCGTTTCGATGTCATCGTGGTCGGCGGCGGTCACGCCGGGACCGAGGCTGCGCTCGCCGCGGCGCGCATGGGCGCGGCCACGCTGCTGCTCACCCACAACATCGAGACCCTCGGTGCGATGAGCTGCAATCCCTCGATCGGCGGCATCGGCAAGGGCCACCTGGTGAAGGAGGTCGATGCGCTCGGCGGCGCGATGGCGGCGGCCACCGACGAGGGCGGCATCCAGTTCCGCATCCTCAACGCGTCCAAGGGCCCGGCGGTGCGCGCCACCCGCGCCCAGGCCGACCGCGTGCTGTACAAGGCGGCGATCCGCCGGCGGCTGGAGAACCAGCCGAACCTGTGGCTGTTCCAGCAGGCGGTGGACGATCTCACCGTGGTCGGCGACCGCGTCACCGGCGTGGTCACCCAGATCGGCCTGCGCTTCGAGGCGCCGACGGTCGTTCTGACCGCAGGCACCTTCCTCAACGGCCTGGTGCATGTGGGGATGCAGAACTACTCCGCCGGGCGCGCGGGCGACCCGCCGGCGATCTCGCTCGGGGCGCGGCTCAAGGAGCTGGCGCTGCCGCAGGGGCGCCTGAAGACCGGCACGCCGCCGCGGCTGGACGCGCGCACGATCGACTTCTCGGTGATGACGGTGCAGCCGGGCGACGATCCGGTGCCGGTGTTCAGCTTCCTCGGCCATGCCGCGCAGCACCCGCGCCAGCTGCCGTGCTGGATGACGCAGACCAACGAGCGCACGCATGACGTGATCCGCGCCAACCTCGACCGCTCGCCGATGTATTCCGGCGTGATCGAGGGCGTGGGGCCGCGCTACTGCCCGTCGATCGAGGACAAGATCCACCGCTTCGCCGACAAGGACAGCCACAACATCTTCCTCGAGCCCGAGGGGCTGGAGACGCACGAGATCTACCCGAACGGCATCTCCACCTCGCTGCCCTTCGACGTGCAGCTGCAGATCGTGCGCAGCATCCGCGGCCTGGAGAACGCCCACATCCTGCGCCCGGGCTACGCCATCGAGTACGACTACTTCGACCCGCGCAACCTCAAGTCCAGCCTGGAGACCAAGTCGATCGGCGGGCTCTTCTTCGCCGGCCAGATCAACGGCACCACCGGCTACGAGGAGGCCGCCGCTCAGGGCCTGCTCGCCGGCGCCAACGCCGCGCTGCAGGTGCAGGGGCGCGAGCCTTGGTGCCCGCGCCGCGACGAGGCCTACCTGGGCGTGCTGGTGGACGACCTGATCACCCGCGGCGTGTCCGAGCCCTACCGCATGTTCACCTCGCGCGCCGAGTACCGCCTCAGCTTGCGCGAGGACAACGCCGACCTGCGCCTGACCGGGAAGGGCCGCGAGTTGGGCCTGGTCGACGACGTGCGCTGGGCCGCCTTCTGCGCCAAGCGCGAGGCCATCGAGCGTGGCACGGCGCAGTTGAAGGCGGCGTGGGCGCGGCCGGAGGCGATTCCGGCCGAGGACCAGCAGCGCGTGCTCGGCAAGGCGCTCGAGCGCGAGCAGCGCTACTTCGAGCTGCTGCGCCGGCCGGAGACCAGTTACGCCTCGCTGATGAGCCTGCCCGGCGCGCCGGACGAGCGCGAGACCGACGCGCAGGTGATCGAGCAGATCGAGATCGCCGCCAAGTACCAGGGCTACATCGACCGCCAGCAGGACGAGGTCACGAAGCAGATGCAGGCCGAGGCCACGCGCTTGCCGGTTGGCCTCGACTACGCCCAGGTGCGCGGCCTGTCCAAGGAAGTGCAGCAGAAGCTCAACCAGCACAAGCCCGAGACCATCGGCCAGGCCGGCCGTATCCAGGGCGTGACCCCGGCGGCGATCTCGCTGCTGCTGGTGTGGCTCAAGCGCCGCGACTTGGCGGCGCGCGCGGGCGCTGTGGCGCCCGAGCTTGCGGCGCCTGCGGACGCGGGCGACGACGTGGCACGGAGGCCGGCGGCATGAGCGCGCTCGTATGGCGGCCGGAAGGCAAGCGCACCGCTTCCATGGGGAAGAGCTCGCACCGCGACGGGAGAGAATTGCAGTGAGCGGGCGCCTGCAGCCTTACGCCGCCCGGCTCGCCGACGGCATCGCCGCGCTCGGCCTCGCCCTCCCGCAGGAGACCATCGACCGCCTGCTCGCCTTCGGCGAGCTGCTGCTGAAGTGGAACAAGGTCTACAACCTCACGGCGATCCGCTCGCCGCAGGAGCTGATCACTCACCACCTGCTCGACTCGCTCGCGGTGCTGCCGCAGCTGGAGGCGGTGAACCGGCTCGCCGACATCGGCTCCGGGGGCGGCCTGCCGGGCGTGGTGCTGGCGATCGTGCGCCCCGGGCTGGTGGTGTCCTCGATCGAGACCGTGGGCAAGAAGGCGAGCTTCCAGCAGCAGGCGAAGATCGAGCTCGGGCTGGACAACTTCAGCGTGCTGAACCAGCGCGTCGAGCAGGTTCGGCCGCAGTCGCTGCCCGGCGGCGCGCCGGAAGGCGTGATCTCGCGGGCCTTCTCCAGCCTGGCGGATTTCGTCGCGCTGTCCGGCCACCTCGTCGCCGAGGGCGGCGCGCTGTACGCGATGAAGGGCGTGAATCCGGTCGACGAGATCGCCGCGCTGCCTGCGGGCTGGGCGGTGGCGGAGACCCATGCGCTCACGGTGCCGGGGCTGGGCGCCGAGCGTCATCTGCTGGTCATCCGGCGGGCGTGACACTGCGGCCCTGAGAAGCGTCGTGCATGCTGCATCGCCGCATTGAAGTACACTCCAGGGTTTGCACCGTGTGTGCGAGCCTTCCAACCGGAACAGCCTGAACCGACATGGCCAAGATATTCTGCGTCGCCAACCAGAAGGGCGGGGTGGGCAAGACCACCACCTGCGTCAATCTCGCCGCCGCCCTGCACCAGGCCGGGCAGCGCGTGCTGCTGATCGACCTCGATCCGCAGGGCAACGCCACCATGGGCAGCGGGGTCGACAAGCGCGACCTGAAGAGTTCGGTGTATCACCTGCTGGTGGGCATGGTCGACCTCGCCGGGGTGCGGGTGGCCTCGCCCACCGGCGGCTACGACGTGCTGCCGGCCAATCGGGACCTCGCCGGCGCCGAGGTCGAGCTGGTCAACCTCGACCAGCGCGAGAAGCGCCTGCGCAACGCGCTCGCCGCCTTCGTCGACGACTACGACTTCGTCCTCATCGACTGCCCGCCCTCGCTGTCGATGCTGACCCTCAACGGCCTGTGCTGCGCCACCGGGGTGATCATCCCGATGCAGTGCGAGTACTACGCGCTCGAGGGGCTTTCGGACCTGGTCAACACGATCAAGAAGGTGCATGCCAACCTCAACCGCGACCTCAAGATCATCGGCCTGCTGCGGGTGATGTTCGACCCGCGCGTGACCCTGCAGCAGCAGGTCTCGAACCAGCTCGAGGGTCACTTCGGCGACAAGGTCTTCCGCGCCATCGTGCCGCGCAACGTGCGCCTGGCCGAGGCGCCCAGCCACGGCATGCCTGGCGTGGTGTTCGACAAGTCCGCCAAGGGTGCGCAGGCCTACATGGCCTTCGCGCACGAGATGATCGAGCGCGCGAAGACCTTCTGAATTCCGGAGCCGACATGAACAAACCCAGACTCAAGGGCCTCGGCCGCGGACTCGACGCGCTGCTGGCCGCGAACCAGGAAGAGGAGGCCGACAAGGGCGAACTGCAGTCCTTGCCCACGATCGCCTTGCAGCCCGGCAAGTACCAGCCACGCACGCGCATGGATCCGGGTTCGCTGGAGGAACTCGCGGCCTCGATCAAGGCCCAGGGCGTGATGCAGCCGATCATGGTGCGTCCGGTGGGCGAGGACGCCTACGAGATCATCGCCGGCGAACGGCGCTGGCGTGCTTCGCAGATCGCCGGGCTGGCCGAGGTCCCCTGCCTGGTGCGCGAGATACCCGACGAGGCCGCGCTGGCGATGTCGCTGATCGAGAACATCCAGCGCGAGGACCTCAATCCGCTCGAAGAGGCCGGCGGCATCCAGCGCCTGATCGACGAGTTCGACATGACCCACCAGCAGGCCGCCGACGCGGTCGGCCGCTCACGCCCCGCGGCGTCGAACCTGCTGCGCCTGCTCAATCTCGCCAAACCGGTGCAGGAGCTGTTGATGGCGGGTGACCTCGACATGGGCCATGCGCGCGCGCTGCTGCCGCTCGACGCCGCCAGTCAGATCCAGCTCGGCAACCAGGTCGCCGCGCGCCAGCTTTCCGTGCGCGACACCGAACGGCTGGTACAGCAGATCCTGAACCCGCGCCAGAAGAAGCCTGTGCCGCCGCCCGACCGCGACCTGCTGCGCCTGGAAGAGGAGATCGCGGACGCGATCGGCGCGACGGTCAAGATCAAGGCCAACAAGAACGGTGCTGGCGAGCTCACGATCCGTTTCGGCAGCCTCGACCAGCTCGACGGCGTGCTCGGCAGGCTGCGCTGACTCATCCCGGACGCAGACCGGCACCGCCCTGCGGCCGGCCTTTCCTCGCACTGATCACCGCGTTTGCCGAGGCGGATGCGCGCCCCTCCATGCGTTTCCTCCGGGGCCGCGTGACCGCAATGGCGAAGGCTCGTTATGTTATGTCTTCTATAAGATACAACAGCAATGCATTTACCCTTGTTGCAGCGCATCCAAGGTTTGACTTTGCTGCGGTAAACCCCTACCATCCGCGGGATTTCAGGCGGTCGCCGGCGTCTCAGACGCGCACGCGATAACACCGGATGCTTAAAGCTGTCATACTGCAGGTGATCGCGACGCTCGTCGCAGCGGCCCTATCGGGCGCGCTCTTCGGCGTCAGCGGAGCGGTCTCCGCTGCAGGAGCAGGACTGGCATGCGTGCTGCCGAGCGGTCTGTTCGCGTTGCGCCTCGCGGCGATCACGCGCAGGTCCGGTACGGCGAGTGTGACTGCCTTCGTCGCAGGCGAGTTCCTCAAGATCGCCTCGATCGTGGGATTGTTGGTGCTGGTGTGGGCCGTCTATCCTGACCTCCATTGGGGGGGCATGCTGGTCGGTCTCATCCTGGCGCTTAAGGCGAATTTGTTTGCATTTTTGGTAAAGACCTGACCATGGCTACAGAAGGGCACGCCCCCACCGCATCCGAGTACGTCATTCACCACCTGACGCACCTCAACAACACCGGACACGCGCAAGAAAACATCATCGACTGGAGCGTCATCAACCTCGATTCGATGTTCTATTCGATCGTGATCGGTGCGCTCACCGTCTTCCTGCTCTGGCTTGCCGCGCGCAAGGCGACCTCGGGCGTTCCGGGGCGCTTCCAGGGAATCGTCGAGATCCTAGTCGACATGGTGGCCGACCAGGCCAAGGGTATCGTCCACAGCGCCGAGTCGCGCCGCTTCGTCGCGCCGCTCGCGCTGACCGTGTTCGTGTGGATCTTCCTGATGAACGCGATGGATCTGCTGCCGGTCGATCTGCTGCCGCGCATCTGGGAAGGCATGTACGCCGCCGGTGGTGGCGACCCCGCCCACGCCTACATGCGTGTGGTGGCGACCGCCGACCTCTCCGCGACGCTCGGCATGTCCACCGGCGTGTTGCTGCTGTGTCTCTACTACAACATCAAGATCAAGGGTGTCGGTGGCTGGGTGCACGAGCTCTTCACCGCTCCCTTCGGCAGCCATCCGCTGCTGTATCCGATCAACTTCGCGATGCAGATCATCGAGTTCGTCGCCAAGACCGTCTCGCACGGCATGCGACTGTTCGGCAACATGTACGCCGGCGAGCTGATCTTCATCCTGATCGCGCTGCTGGGCAGCACCGCCACCGTGTTCGGCTTCCTCGGTCACGTGATCGCGGGTTCGATCTGGGCGATCTTCCATATCCTGATCATCACCCTCCAGGCCTTCATCTTCATGATGCTGACTCTGGTGTATGTCGGTCAGGCGCACGAGAGCCACTAAGAGTTTCGGTTTCACCTTCAGCGTAGTACCTGGTTTTTAAACTTACTTCCCCACTAAGGAGTCGTCATGGAAAACGTTCTGGGTTTTGTTGCTCTGGCTGCTGGTCTGATCATCGGTCTGGGTGCGATCGGTGCTTGTATCGGTATCGGCATCATGGGTTCCAAGTACCTCGAGGCGTCGGCTCGCCAGCCCGAGCTGATGAACGCCCTGCAGACCAAGATGTTCCTCCTGGCCGGTCTGATCGACGCCGCGTTCCTGATCGGTGTCGGTATCGCCATGATGTTCGCCTTCGCCAACCCGTTCCAGCTCTGATCGGTTCGAGTTCATCCTTTTTTGAACCAACCTGAGGGCCAAGAACCGTGAATTTGAACGCAACCCTGATAGCCCAGCTCGTTGTGTTCTTCATTCTGGCGTGGTTCACGATGAAATTCGTGTGGCCGCCCATCGTGAAGGCGCTGGACGAGCGTGCGAACAAGATCGCAGACGGGCTGGCAGCTGCGGACAAGGCCAAGGCCGATCTGGCACTCGCCGAGAAGAAGGTCGTCGAGGAACTGCGCAAGGCCCGCGAATCCGCGGGTGATGTGCGGACCTCCGCTGAAAAGCAGGCGAGCCAGCTGATCGACGAGGCCCGCGCCGAAGCCAGTCGCATCATTGCCGCCGCGCGCGAGGCCGCCGAGCACGAAGCCGGTGCCGCCACGCAGCGTGCCAAGGAAGCCCTGCGCGACCAGGTCGCTCATCTGGCCGTCGCCGGTGCGGAGAAGATCCTGCGCCGCGAGATCGACGCCAAGGTGCACGCGAAGCTGCTTGCCAACCTGAAACAGGAACTGCAATAAGTCATGGCCGAGAACGTCACCATCGCGCGCCCCTATGCGGATGCCGCCTTCGAGCTGGCTCGCGGGGCAGGTGCGCTGGGGCCTTGGTCGGAAGCGCTGGATCGGCTTGCCCTCGTGGCGGCCGATTCCGGCATGAAGGCGTGCTTCAACGATCCCAAACTGTCCGCCGAGCAGCTCTGCCAGCTCGTGTTGGGTGTCTCGGGTGACCTGACCGCCGAACAGCAGAATTTCGTCCGCGTCCTCGTGGAAAGCGAACGTCTGCAGGTGCTTCCGGAGATCCGTGACCTGTTCGTTGCTCTCAAGAACGAACACGAAGGCGTCCGGGAGGCGCAAATTGCCTCCGCCTTCCCGCTCGACGATGCCGCTCTGGCCGCATTGAAGGCCGACCTCGAAGCCCGCTTCAAGGCCGCCGTCAATGTCTCCGTCAGTATCGACCCCGAACTGATCGGTGGGGTCCGCATCGCCGTCGGCGACGAAGTCATCGACGCCTCGGTCCGCGGCAAGCTCGCGAACATGGCCGCTGCGCTAAAGAACTAGGAGCATAAATGTCTATGCAACTCAACCCCTCTGAAATCAGCGATCTGATCAAGAGCCGGATCCAGAACCTGCAGCTCGCCGCCACGTCGCGCAACGAGGGTACGGTGGTCTCCGTCACCGACGGCATCACCCGCGTTCATGGCCTGACCGACGTCATGCAGGGCGAAATGCTGGAGTTCCCCGGCAACACCTTCGGCATGGCGCTCAACCTCGAGCGCGACTCCGTCGGCGCCGTGGTGCTCGGCGAATACGAGCACATCACCGAAGGCGACACCGTCAAGGCCACCGGCCGCATTCTCGAAGTTCCGGTCGGCCCCGAGCTGATCGGCCGCGTCGTGAACGCGCTCGGCCAGCCGATCGACGGCAAGGGCCCGATCAACGCCAAGCTTACCGACAAGATCGAAAAGGTCGCGCCGGGCGTCATCGCCCGCCAGTCCGTTTCGCAGCCGGTGCAGACCGGTCTGAAGTCGGTCGACTCGATGGTGCCGATCGGTCGTGGCCAGCGCGAGCTGATCATCGGCGACCGCCAGACCGGCAAGACCGCCGTCGCGGTCGACGCGATCATCAACCAGAAGGGCCAGGACATGTACTGCGTGTACGTGGCCATCGGCCAGAAGGCCTCGACTGTCGCGAACGTCGTGCGCAAGCTCGAAGAGAACGGCGCGATGGAATACACCATCGTCGTCGCCGCCACCGCGTCGGAGTCGGCCGCCATGCAGTATCTGGCCGCCTACGCCGGCTGCACCATGGGCGAGTACTTCCGCGACCGCGGCATGGACGCGCTGATCGTCTACGACGACCTCACCAAGCAGGCCTGGGCGTATCGCCAGGTTTCGCTGCTGCTGCGCCGTCCGCCTGGCCGTGAAGCCTACCCGGGCGATGTGTTCTACCTGCACTCCCGTCTGCTCGAGCGTGCCGCACGCGTCAACGCCGACTACGTCGAGAAGTTCACCAACGGCGAGGTCAAGGGCAAGACCGGTTCGCTGACTGCGCTGCCGGTCATCGAGACCCAGGCCGGCGACGTGTCCGCGTTCGTTCCGACCAACGTGATCTCGATTACCGACGGCCAGATCTTCCTCGAGACCGACCTCTTCAACGCCGGTATCCGTCCCGCGATCAACGCCGGTATCTCGGTGTCCCGCGTCGGTGGTGCAGCCCAGACCAAGGTCGTCAAGAAGCTCTCCGGCGGTATCCGTACCGACCTCGCACAGTATCGCGAACTCGCTGCGTTCGCCCAGTTCGCCTCCGACCTGGACGATGCCACGCGGAAGCAGCTGGAGCGCGGCCGCCGCGTCACCGAGCTGATGAAGCAGGCCCAGTACTCGCCGATGTCGATCGCCGACATGGCCATCGTTCTGTACGCGGTGAACAACGGCTACTTCGACGATGTCGACGTGGGTCGCGTGCTGGCTTTCGAGTCCGCGATGATCCAGTTCGTCAAGACCAAGCAGGCCGCCCTGGTCTCCTCGATCCTGAGCAAGAAGGAACTCGACGCCGAAGGCGAAAAGTCCCTGGCTGCCGCGATCGCCGAGTTCAAGAAGAGCTGGGCTTAAGGCCGGCGAGGGAGACGGAATATGGCTAGCGGTAAGGAAATCCGTACCAAGATCAAGAGCGTGCAAAACACGCGCAAGATCACCAAGGCCATGGAGATGGTGGCTGCATCCAAGATGCGCAAGGCGCAGGACCGGATGCGTAGCGCCCGCCCCTTTGCCGAAAAGATCCGCCGACTCGCCGCGAACCTGTCCCAGGCCAATGTGACCGACTACAAGCACCCCTTCCTGGTCCGCAAGGACCAGGTCAAGCGGGTGGGCCTGATCCTGGTGACCACCGACAAGGGCTTGTGCGGTGGCCTCAACACCAACGTCCAGCGTATTGCGCTCAACGCCATGAAGGACTGGGAGTCCTCGGGCGTGACCGAGATCCGTGCCTGCGCCATCGGCAACAAGGGTCTGGGCTTCATGCAGCGCATGGGCGTCAAGGTGGTGTCGAACGTCACCCAGCTGGGTGACACGCCGCACCTGGAAAAGCTGATCGGTCCGGTCAAGGTCATGCTCGATGCGTTCCAGAACGACGAGCTCGACGCGGTTTACGTGGCTTACACCCGTTTCATCAACACGATGAAGCAGGAGCCGGTGCTCGAGCAGCTTCTGCCGCTCACCGGCGAACAGCTGGGTACGCCGGAGAGCTCCTGGGACTACCTCTACGAGCCGGACCCGCAGGTCGTCATCGACGAGCTGCTGGTGCGCTACGTCGAGGCGCTGGTGTACCAGGCTGTGGCTGAGAACATGGCATCCGAACAGAGTGCGCGCATGGTGGCGATGAAGGCCGCGTCCGACAATGCCAAGAACGTGATAGGCGAACTGCAGCTGGTCTATAACAAGACCCGTCAGGCCGCAATCACCAAGGAGCTGTCGGAAATCGTCGGCGGCGCCGCCGCGGTGTAAGGCATTATTGAATTAAGGATATGACGATGAGTCAAGGTACGATCGTTCAGTGCATCGGCGCCGTGGTGGACATCCAGTTCCCGCGTGATTCGATGCCCAAGGTATATGACGCCCTGAAGCTCGAGGACGTGGCCGACTCCTTCGCCGAAGCGAACCTGACCTTCGAGGTTCAGCAGCAGCTCGGTGATGGCGTGGTGCGCACCATTGCGATGGGTTCTTCCGACGGCCTGCGCCGCGGGATGAAGGTTGCGAACACGGGCACGCAGATTTCCGTGCCTGTCGGCATGGGTACGCTCGGCCGCATCATGGACGTGCTGGGTCGCCCGATCGACGACGCCGGCCCGATCGAGACCGACGAGCTGCGTGCCATTCACCAGAAGGCGCCGAAGTTCGACGAGCTGTCGCCGTCGGTGGAACTGCTCGAGACCGGCATCAAGGTTATCGACCTGATCTGCCCGTTCGCCAAGGGCGGCAAGGTGGGTCTGTTCGGTGGCGCCGGCGTCGGCAAGACCGTGAACATGATGGAGCTGATCAACAACATCGCGAAGCAGCACTCCGGTCTGTCGGTGTTCGCTGGCGTGGGTGAGCGTACTCGTGAGGGTAACGACTTCTACCACGAGATGAAGGACTCCAACGTTCTCGACAAGGTCGCGATGGTGTTCGGTCAGATGAACGAGCCCCCGGGCAACCGTCTGCGCGTGGCGCTGACCGGCCTGACCATGGCCGAGCGCTTCCGGGACGAAGGCCGCGACATCCTGTTCTTCGTCGATAACATCTACCGCTACACCCTGGCCGGCACCGAAGTGTCCGCGCTCCTGGGGCGTATGCCGTCCGCGGTGGGTTACCAGCCGACGCTGGCCGAAGAAATGGGCCGCCTGCAGGAGCGCATCACCTCCACCAAGGTCGGTTCGATCACCTCGATCCAGGCCGTGTATGTGCCTGCGGACGACTTGACCGACCCGTCGCCTGCCACCACCTTCCTGCACCTCGACTCCACCGTCGTGCTGTCGCGTGACATCGCTGCCCTGGGTATCTACCCGGCCGTCGATCCGCTCGACTCCACCTCGCGCCAGCTCGATCCGCTGGTCGTGGGTGAAGAGCACTACAACGTGGCGCGTCAGGTTCAGATGACGCTGCAGAAGTACAAGGAACTGCGCGACATCATCGCGATTCTGGGCATGGACGAGCTGTCGCCGGAAGACAAGCTGTCGGTGGCACGCGCGCGCAAGATCCAGCGTTTCCTGTCGCAGCCCTTCCACGTTGCGGAAGTGTTTACCGGCTCGCCGGGCAAGTACGTCTCGCTCAAGGACACGATCAAGGGCTTCAAGATGATCGTCTCCGGCGAACTGGACAGCCTGCCGGAACAGGCCTTCTACATGGTCGGCAACATCGACGAGGCCATCGAGAAGGCGAAGAAGCTCCAGTAACGAGGCCGCCCGCGCGTCGCGCAAGCGGCGTGCGGGACATCAAGGGGAAACACAATGGCTATGACGGTTCATGTCGACATCGTCAGCGCGGAAGAGCAGATCTTCTCCGGGCTGGCCGAGTTTGTCGCATTGCCGGGCGAAGCGGGCGAGCTGGGCATCCTGCCCGGTCACATGCCGCTGATGACCCGGATCAAGCCGGGTGCCGTGCGCGTGCGTGCCCAAAACGCGACCGAGGAAGAGCTGATCTTCGTCGCGGGAGGCCTGCTGGAGGTTCAACCGGGTCTGGTGACGGTGCTCGCCGACACCGCGATCCGCGGCAAGGACCTCGACGAGGCGAAGGCGCTCGAAGCCAAGCGCAAGGCTGAGGAAACCATGGCGAACCAGACCGCGCGTCTGGACTATGCCAAGGCCCAGGCCGAGCTCATGGAAGCGGTGGCGCAGCTCGCCGCGATCCAGCGCCTGCGCAAGCGCGGTCACTGAGACCGGAGCGCGCCGGTCCGCCGGCGCGTTCGACATCCCGAAAGCAGCTCACCTCGAGCTGCTTTTTTTTGCCGGTTTTCCGGGCTCGGTGCGCGGAGCGCGTTACATGCGAGCCGGGCGCGTACCGCTTGCTCAGCGCCGCTTTTCCAGCCTCGCTACGCGCTTGTCCAGGCGCGCCACGGCGTCGCGCAACGCCACCACCTCTTCGGCGAATGCGGGCAGGGCCTTGCGCGGGACGAGCAGGGTGGATTCCTCGGTAAGGTATTCGGCCACGTTCCCGCTCGCGCGCTCCAGGGTGCGGCGGCCCTCGTCCACGACCTTGCGCCCTCCTTCCACCAGGCGGTGGGCGGCGATGTCGCCGAACAGCCGCGCCAGGTCTTCCTCGGCATCCCAGCGCAGATGACGGAAGACGAAGCCGAGCGCCTCGGCGAGTTCGGCGTTGCCTTCGATGCGCACGTGGCGCATCGCCGTCTCCAGTCCGTCCACCAGCAGCCGCGGCAGGTCGGCCACCGCGAGGCGCAGGCTCACCTCGGGTGCTTCCTCACCGCTCCACTCGGCGAGCTGACCCTCGTTGGTCACGGAAAAGTCGATCTCGGCCACAGGGCTGAGGACCAGCCGCGCCGTGCGTCCCGCGTGCGGCTGCAGGCGCTGGCGAGCCCAGCCGGCCTGGGACAGCAGATGGTTGGTGGCCGAGAGGAACAGGCTCGAAATCATGATCGGGGCTCCGGAGAAGGGCGGGAGGGAGGTTCGCCAAGGATACGCAGCGGTGAGGCATCTTGTCGCGGGCGGGGCGCCGAAAATGCCGCGGGCCTGCCGATGCCTCCGGGGAGACACGGGCAGGCCCGCGGCAGCGGGGGACACGAGGCTCGTGCCCCCGATCGCTTACTGCGACTGCTGGATTCCCGCGATCAGCCAGCCGCCGCTGCCGGCGAGCGGCTTGCTCAGGTGCCAGATCTCGTCGAAGGCTTCCGGAGCGGCTTCGGCCTGTTCGCGCAGCAGGCCGCTGAAGCGGACGCTGACGACGTAGCGATCGTTCTCCTCGGCGACGTCGATCACCTGGGCGTTCAACTCGACCACGTCCGTACGCTGCCCGGCACCCTGGCGCTCGTTGACCTGCATGCACAGCTCGGCGAACACTTCGGGGGTGGTGAACTCGCGCAGATCGTCCAGGTTGCCGGCGTCGTTGGCAGCCTGCAGGCGGATGAAGTTGAGCTTGGCCTGGCGGGCGAAGCCTTCGGCATCGAAGCCGCTGGCGAGCGCCTTGTCGAGGCCGCTCTGGGCGGAGACACTGCCGCCGGCCAGCGGACGACCGGCCTCGAACTGCTGCGGACGGGCCTGTTGCGCGGCGCCTGCGGATGCGCCGGCGTACTGCAGGTCACGCGCGGGCTGCTGCGCGGCTGCGTTCGCGCCACGCCGGAAGATCAGGCGGAAGACGAAGAACGCCGCGGCAGCGAGAAGCAGGATCATGACGAAGTTCGCAAAGCCTTCGCCAAGGCCCAGGGCCGAGAACAGGGCGGCAAGACCGAGACCCGCTGCAAGGCCCGCGATCGGACCCATCCACGAGCGCTTGGGCTGCGCGGCCGCGGTGGCCGCGCCGGCGGCGGGCGCCTGCTGCTGGGTTGCCGAGGGCTGGCGTTGGACGGGTGGCGTGGCCTGGCGCTGCATGCCGAAGCTGCTGCCACCACCGAGGCGCTTGGCCTCTGCTTCGGTGGCGACGAAGCCGAAGGACATCACGGCGACGATCAGGGTGAGAAAGAACTGCTTCATCTGTCGGGGTCTCCTGGTTCAGATCTTGTAACCGCGGTGCAGGGCAACGACCCCGGCACTCAGGTTGAAGTAGTCGACCCTCGACAGGCCGGCTTGTTCCATCATCGCCTTCAATTCTTCCTGACCCGGGTGCATGCGGATGGATTCGGCCAGGTAGCGGTAGCTGTCCGCGTCGTTCGCGACCTTCTGGCCCATCCACGGCAGCAGCTTGAAGGAATACAGGTCGTAGAGCGGCGACAGCGGCTTCCATACGCGCGAGAACTCGAGCACCAGCAAGCGTCCGCCCGGACGCAGGACGCGCCGCATCTCCGCGAGTGCGAGGTCCTTGTGGGTCATGTTGCGCAGGCCGAAAGCCACGGTGACGCAGTCGAACCAGTCGTCGGGGAAGGGGAGCTTCTCACCGTTGCACTGCGCGGCCGGCATCGCGAAGCCGTGGTCGATCATGCGGTCGCGGCCGCGCGCCAGCATCGCGTGGTTGATGTCGGTGAGCCAGACCTGGCCGCTGCGTCCGACCTTCTTCGCGAACGCGAGCGAAAGGTCGGCGGTGCCGCCTGCCACGTCGAGCACGCGGTCGCCCTCGCGCACATCGGAGACCTGGATGGTGAAGTGCTTCCACAGCCGATGCAGGCCGAACGACATGAGGTCGTTCATCACGTCGTACTTCTGCGCCACCGAGGAAAACACCTCGGCGACCTTCTTTTCCTTCTGTTCCTCGGCCACGGTCTGGAAGCCGAAGTGGGTCGTCTTGTCGCTCATGATCTGCTCAGTGATGGTGGCCGCAGCCGCCCTTGGGCGGCGGGGGCGGGACCTTGGACGGGTCGCGGGTGCCGCCCGCACGCTCGAGGGCCTCGAGATAGTTGTTCCACAGTTCTTCCTGGTTGCGGCCGATCGCGAACAGGTAGTCCCAGGAGTACAGGCCGCTGTCGTGGCCGTCCGAGAAGGTGGGCTTGATCGCATAGTTGCCGACCGGCGCGAGGTCCACGATGTCGACGTCGCGCTTGCCCTGCTGCAGGGTCTCCTGTCCCGGGCCGTGGCCGCGCACCTCGGCCGAGGGGGAATACACGCGCAGGAACTCGAACGGCAGCTCGAAGCGGCTGCCGTCGTCGAAGGCGACTTCGAGCGTCTTGCGGTCGCGATGGACGATGATGTCGGTGGGCGTCGGGGTGTTTTCGTCGAGTCCGGCCATGGCGTCGGTCCGCGTGCAGGGGGCCCAATCATACCCGAATCATCGGGGAGCCGTTTCGCTGGCCCGCGGGCGCATCCTCGCTCCCGCGGGCGCTCGGGGCTGCTCGTCGAACAGCCGCGCGAGCTGCTCGAGCAGGGCGGCGCCGAGCTCGTCGGCATCCCGCAGGGTGACCGCGCGGCGGTAATGGCGGGTCACGTCGTGGCCGATGCCGATGGCAAGCAGCTCGACGGGCGAGCGCCGCTCGATCCAGGCGATCACCTCGTGGAGGTGACGTTCCAGATAATCGCCCGGGTTGGCCGCAAGCGTGGCCTCGTCGGCAGGCGCGCCATCCGACACGACGACCAGGATGCGACGCTGCTCGGGGCGGGCGACGAGGCGGCGGTGGGCCCACAGCAGGGCTTCGCCGTCGATGTTCTCCTTGGGGATGCCGTCACGCAGCATCAGGCCCAGGTTCTTGCGCGCACGCCGCCAGGGCGTGTCCGCAGCCTTGTATACGATGTGACGCAGCTCGCCGAGCCGCCCCGGAGCGACGGGTTCGCCCTCGCGCCGCCACTGCTCGCGGGCACGGCCGCCCTTCCAGGTGCGCGTGGTGAAGCCGAGGATCTCGACCTTGATGCCGCAGCGCTCCAGCGTACGGGCGAGGATGTCGGCGCTCATCGCCGCAACGGCGAGCGGACGGCCGCGCATCGAGCTGGAGTTGTCGATCAGCACGCCGACCACGGTATCGCGAAAGCCGGAAGCCTTCTCCATCCTGAACGACAGGCCATGATCGGGACTGACGACGATGCGGTCGAGTCGCCCGGGATCGAGCCAGCCTTCCTCCAGATCGAAGGCCCAGTCGCGCAGCTGGCTCGCCAGCAGGCGTCGCTGCAACCGCTTGGCGAGTCGCCCGACGAGTTCCGGGAGACGCATCAGCTCGCGGTCCAGGCGGGCGCGCAGCGGGTGCAGTTCCGACGCGTCGCAGAGCTCTTCCGCGCCCACGGTCTGGTCGAAGGCGGTGGTGTAGGCACGGTACGACGCGCTGGGCCCCCGCGCCGACGCGGCGTCGCGGACCGCGTCCCCTCCTTCCGCGCCAGTCCGTGCCGGCGCGGCGGCCAAGTCTGCCTGCGCTGCCCGTCCGCCCTCGTTCCGACCGGACGAGGCGTGGCGGAGCGAGGGCTGCGCGTCCCTCGCAGCCGCGCCGCCCGCCCGCGCCTGCTCCGCAGCGTCCTCGTCTCCGGATTCGCCCTCGCTGCGGGCCAGCTTGCGCGGCTCGCGGGCTTCGCTGGTGGGGTTTTCCAGGTCGAGCGCCTCGATCAGTTCATGCAATCCCGCGGCGAACGCGCGTTCGTCGCGCAGGTGCTCGCGGAGGCCGTCGAGGCGCGGGCCGACGTGGGCGTCGAAGTAGGGTCGCCACAGCTCGGCCATGGTCCGTGCCGCCGGCGGGGGAGGTGCGCCGCAGAAGCGTTCGCGGGCGAGGACGTGCAGGGCCTCGGCGAGCGCAACCTGTTCCCGGCTGGTCGCGCGGTCGAGCCGCCTGTCCCGGCAGCGCTGCTCGATGAGGGCGGCGATGTTGGCCGCCACGCCCGGCATCCGGCCCGCCCCCAAGGCCTCGACGCGTGCCTGTGCGATCGCATCGTAGGCCGCGCGTGCGCGCTCGCCCTGCAGATCGTGCAGGGCATGGAGGCGCTCGTCGTGATGGCGCAGGCGCAGGGCCAGCGCGTCGGCCTCGCCGCGCAGGCGGACGATCTCCGCCGTCGTCAGGGCGGGCGGCAGTGCAGCGGTTTCGATGCCGTCGACGCCGGACGGGGCGGACGCGCCGCCGGCGCACCCGGCGATCGCACGCAGGGTGCTGTCGACCGCCCGCAGAAAGACGGCCGTGTTCGCGACTCCGCGCAGGGGCCGGGAGCGGGGGCGTTCGCTTGTCATGAGGCTGCGATCAGCCCGCGGCGGCGCGCGGATCGATCAGCTCCTCGCCGAAACAGCGCTGGTAGTACTCGGCCACCACCGCGCGCTCGATCTCGTCGCACCGGTTCAGGAAGCTGACCCGGAATGCGAAGCGAAGGTCCGCGAAGATCAGCGCGTTCTCGGCCCAGGTCAGCACCGTGCGCGGCGACATGACCGTCGACAGGTCGCCGTCGATGAAGCCGCTGCGGGTCAGTCCGGCCAGCATCACCATGGCGCCGACGCGGGCGCGTCCGGCTTTCGTGTCGTATGCGGGCATCTTGGCGACGACGATCTCCACCTCGGCATCGTGGTCGAGGTAGTTCAGGGTCGCGACGATGTTCCAGCGGTCCATCTGGGCCTGGTTGATCTGTTGGGTGCCGTGATAGAGCCCGGTGGTGTCGCCCAGGCCGATGGTGTTGGCGGTGGCGAACAGGCGAAACGCCGGATGCGGATGGATCACCCGCGACTGATCGAGCAGCGTGAGCCTGCCCTCGACCTCCAGTACGCGCTGGATCACGAACATCACGTCGGGCCGGCCGGCGTCGTATTCGTCGAAGACCAGTGCGCAGGCATGTTGCAGGGCCCAGGGCAGGATGCCCTCGCGGAACTCGGTCACCTGCTTGCCGTCGCGCAGCACGATGGCGTCCTTGCCGATCAGGTCGATGCGGCTGACGTGGCTGTCGAGGTTGATGCGCACGCACGGCCAGTTCAGGCGTGCGGCGACCTGCTCGATGTGGGTCGATTTTCCGGTGCCGTGATAGCCCTGGATCATCACCCGCCGGTTGAAGGCGAAGCCCGCCAGGATGGCCAAGGTCGTATCGGGATCGAAGCGGTAGGTGTCGTCGCGTGGCGGCACATGCTCGCTGCCCCGGCTGAAGGCCGGCACCCTCATGTCGCTGTCCAGCCCGAAGGCCTCGCGCACTGGACATTCGGTATCGGGCAGGGGCGGAAGAGGGCCTGCGGCTGTCATCGGGATTTCGGTCATCGAGGGCTCCCGGGTGTGGAGGAGGCAAGGGCGGTCCTGGCGAATCGGCAAACAATCCAGTTGCAGAAAAAGTTTGTTGGAGCAACAATTGGAACACAAACAATTTGAGGCGCCAATAGCATGCCCCCGGATGATCCGAACCCAGGCAAGCCGGCAGTGGTTTCCCATGGTCCCATGGCCGACGAACTCGGCTTCCACCTGCGCTGCGCGCAGCTTGCCGCGTTCAAGCACTTCGCCCATGCCGTCGGTGCGGAGGAAGGGATCACACCCGGCCTCTACGGCATGCTCCAGGCGATCGACAACAACCCCGGGCTGAGCCAAAGCGCGCTGGCGGTCGCGATGGATGTCGACCGCTCCTCGATCGTCAAGGTCGTCGATCGGCTGGAGGGGAAAGGCTTGATCGTCCGTGACGCCTCTCCGACCGATCGCAGGCGGTACCGGCTGCACATGACGGCGACCGGCGCGCGGGCGCTACGGCGTATCCAGGACGCCGTGATACGCCAGGACCGGGTCTTCTCGGCGCGCCTCGACGACACCGAGCGCGCCACGCTGATCGCGCTGCTGACCCGACTTTACCGACCAGACAGTGAAACCCCGACCGCTCGCGCGGGAATAGGAGCCGAATCTTGAAGAACATCCTTCGCCTGACCCTCAACGGGCGTCTCCGTGAGGACCTCGTCCCCGACAACATGCTGCTGCTGGATTACCTGCGCGAAGCGGTCGGCCTCACCGGGACCAAGCAGGGCTGCGATGGCGGCGAATGCGGCGCCTGCACCGTCCTGGTGGACGATCGTCCCCGCCTCGCCTGTTCCACCCTGGCGCACCAGGTCGCCGGCCGGAAGGTCGAGACCGTCGAGTCGCTGTCGACCCACGGCACGCTCTCGAAGCTGCAGGCCGCATTCCACGAGAAGCTGGGCACCCAGTGCGGCTTCTGCACGCCGGGCATGCTGATGGCGTCCGAAGCCTTGCTGCGCAAGAACCCCGATCCCTCGCGCGAGGAGATCAAGACGGCGCTGGCCGGCAATCTGTGCCGCTGCACCGGGTACGTGAAGATCATCGAGTCCGTGGAGGCCGCGGCGGCGGCCCGGCTGTGCGCGGAGGAGGCGAAATGAACCCGAGGCTCCCCAGGAATGGCACGGTCGGCGCCCGCACGCCCTTGGTCGACGGGGTGGAGAAGGTCACCGGCAAGGCCAAATACACGGCGGACATCGCCGCCCCCGGCGCGCTGGTTGGACGCATCCTGCGCTCGCCGCACGCCCACGCCCGCATCCTGTCCATCGACACCGCGGCGGCCGAGGCGCTGGAGGGGGTGTTCGCGGTCTGCACCGGTGCCGAGACCCCGGTGCCCTACGGCGTGCTGCCGATCGCCGAGAACGAATACCCGCTCGCGCGCGAGAAGGTGCGCTATCGCGGCGATCCGGTCGCAGCGGTCGCCGCGATCGACGAGGCGACGGCGGAGAAGGCCCTCGGCCTGATCCGGGTCGACTACGAGGTCCTGCCCGCGTATTTCACCCCCAAGGCGGCGCGCAAGGCGGGGGCGGTCGCGATCCACGACGACAAGCCCGACAACGTGCTGCGCGAGGTGCACGCCGAGTTCGGCGACGTCGCCGCGGCCTTCGCCGAGGCCGACCTGATCCGCGAGAAGACCTACACCTTCGCCGGGGTCAACCACGTCCACATGGAGCTCAACGCCACCCTGGCCGAGTACGACCCGGTGCGCGACATGCTGACGCTGAACACCACCACCCAGGTGCCCTACTACGTTCACCTGAAGGTGGCGGCCTGCCTGCAGATGGACTCGGCCCGCATCCGCGTGATCAAGCCCTTCCTGGGCGGGGGCTTCGGCGCCCGCACCGAGACCCTGCACTTCGAGATCATCGCCGCGCTGCTCGCGCGCAAGGCCCGGGGCACGGTGCGCCTGGTGCAGACCCGCGAGGAGACCTTCATCGCGCATCGCGGGCGACCGTGGACCGAGGTGAAGATGAAGCTCGGCCTGAAGAAAGACGGCAAGATCGCCGCCCTCGCGCTCGAGGCCACCCAGGCCGGCGGTGCGTATGCCGGCTACGGCATCATCACCATCCTCTACAGCGGCGCGCTGATGCACGGGCTCTACCACATCCCGGCGATCAAGCACGACGCCTGGCGCGTGTACACCAACCTGCCGCCGAGCGGCGCGATGCGCGGCCACGGCACCGTGGACACCCGCGCCGCCTTCGAGGCGCTGCTCACCGAGATGGCCGAGGAGCTCGGCATCGACTCGCTGCGCATCCGCCAGATCAACATGCTGCCGGAGATCCCCTACGTCACCATGTATGCCCAGCGGGTGATGAGCTATGGCGTGCCGGAGTGCCTCGAGAAGGTCAAGGCCGCCTCGGGCTGGGAGGAGCGCAAGGGCAGGCTGCCCAAGGGGCGCGGCCTGGGCATCGCGCTGTCGCATTTCGTGTCGGGGACCTCGACGCCCAAGCACTGGACGGGCGAACCCCACGCCACCGTCAACCTCAAGCTCGACTTCGACGGCGGCATCACCCTGCTGACCGGCGCTGCCGATATCGGCCAGGGTTCCAACACCATGGCCTCGCAGGTGGCCGCCGAGGTGCTGGGCGTGCGCCTGGATCGCATCCGGGTGATCTCCGCCGACAGCGCGCTGACGCCCAAGGACAACGGCTCGTATTCCTCCCGCGTCACCTTCATGGTCGGCAACGCGTCGATTTCCGCCGCCGAGGAGCTCAAGGGCATCCTCGTCAAGGCGGCGGCGAAGAAGCTCGACGCCCGCGAGGAAGACATCGAGGTCATCGACGAGCTGTTCATGGTGTCGGGCAGCCAGGACCCCGGGCTTACCTTCCTGGAGGTGGTCAAGGCCGCGATGGTCGACTCCGGCACCATCACCGTGAAGGGCACCTTCACGTGCCCGACCGAGTTCCAGGGCGACAAGCGCATCCGCGGCAGCGCGATCGGCGCCACCATGGGCTTCTGCTATGCCGCCCAGGTGGTCGAGGCCTCGGTGGACGAGATCACCGGCAAGGTCACCGCGCACAAGGTGTGGGTGGCGGTCGATGTGGGCAAGGCGCTCAACCCGCTCGCGGTGGAAGGGCAGACGCAAGGCGGCGTGTGGATGGGCATGGGCCAGGCGCTGTCGGAAGAGATCGTCTATGACAAGGGCAGGATGCTGCACGGCAACATCCTGGATTACCGGGTCCCCACCATGATGGAGAGCCCCGACATCGAGGTGATCATCGTCGAGAGCCTCGATCCCAACGGCCCGTTCGGCGCCAAGGAAGCCTCGGAGGGCATGCTGGCCGGCTTCCTTCCCGCCGTCCAGGAGGCGGTGTACGAGGCGGTCGGCGTGCGCGCCACCGATTTCCCGCTCAGCCCCGACCGCATCACCGAACTGCTCGACGCCAAGGAAGCCGCAGCATGAACATCCTCGCCGATTTCCGCACCCATCGCCCCGCCACCCTGGCCGACGCGGTCAGTGCGCTGGCCGCCGACGGGGCCGTTCCCCTGGCTGCCGGCACCGACCTGCTGCCCAATCTTCGCCGCGGCCTTGGGCAGCCCGCCGTGCTGGTGGATCTGACCGGAATCGGGGGCCTGGAGACGATCTCCATCCTCGCCGACGGCAGCCTGCGCATCGGTGCCGGCGCCACGCTGGAGGCCATCGCCGAGCACGGGCTCGTCCGCAACGCCTGGCCGGCACTGGCCGAGGCGGCCGCGGCGGTCGCGGGTCCGACCCACCGCGCCGCGGCCACTTTGGGCGGCAACCTGTGCCAGGACACGCGCTGCATCTTCTACAACCAGAGCGAGTGGTGGCGTGCCGGCAACGGCTACTGCCTCAAGTACCAGGGCGACAAGTGCCACGTCATCGTCAAGAACGATCGCTGCTACGCCACCTACCACGGCGACGTCGCCCCGGCGCTGATGGTGCTGGGCGCGCGTGTCGAGATCGCGGGGCCCGCGGGCAGGCGCAGCCTCGCGGTGGAGGAATTGTTCCGCGAAGACGGGGCGGGGCACCTGAGCCTCGGACGGGGCGAACTGGTCGTGGCCGTGGAGGTTCCCCCCGCCAGCGGCTGGAGGACCGCCTACGCCAAGGCACGCATCCGCGACGCCGTCGATTTTCCGCTCGCGGGGGTCGCCGTCGCCCTGCGCCGTGACGGAGACCGGGTCGCCGGCCTGAAGGTGGCGATTACCGGCACCAACTCCGCCCCGCTGCGCGTGCCCACGGACGAGCTCGTGGGAGGGCGCTGGGATGCCGCCGCCGCCGAGACCCTGTCCCAGCTGGTGCGCAAGACCTCGAACGTGCTCAAGACCACCGTCACCGGCGTCGGCTATCGGCGCCGGGTGCTGCTGGCGCTGGCGCCGCGGACGGTCGACGCGCTCTGGCAGGGAGGCTGAATCCTTGTAGCCTGGTGTTCCGTTCGCCCTGTGCCGCGCCCTCTGCGAGGGGGCGACCGCAAGCATCCTGCCCGCGTGGCGCCCCACGATGGCGCGCTTCGCCCGCCCCGCACGCCTCTTGTCCGGCCTGGACGGAGGCGCGCGGGGATTGTGCATTGCGCTTCGATGACGTGTCATCAAAGCTTCAAGGAGCTGCAATACACTTCACGGGCATTTTTCAGGGAGCACAGGCATGCCAGCGAACATATTGCTCGTGGAAGACGAGCCGGCGATCCAGGAGCTGATCGCGGCCAACCTCGCCCGCGCCGGCCACCACGTGGTGCGCGCCAACGACGCCGAGAGCGCGCAACGCATCGTGCGCGAGGCGCTGCCCGATCTGGTGCTGCTGGACTGGATGCTGCCCGGCGCCTCGGGCGTCGAATTCGCCCGCCGGCTGCGTGCCGACGAGCGCACCCGCGACATCCCGATCATCATGCTGACCGCGCGCGGCGAGGAGCAGGACAAGGTCACCGCGCTCGAGGTCGGTGCCGACGACTACGTCACCAAGCCCTTCAGCCCGCGCGAGCTGGTCGCGCGCATCAAGGCGGTGCTGCGCCGGCGTGCGCCGCAGACCACCGAGGACGTGGTCGAGCTCGGCGGCCTGCGCCTGGACCCCGCCACCCACCGTGTCAGCGCGGGCGAGACCGCGCTCGCGCTCGGACCGACCGAGTTCCGCCTGCTGCATTTCCTCATGACCCATCCCGAGCGCGTGCATTCGCGTGCGCAGCTGCTCGACCAGGTGTGGGGAGACCATGTCTTCGTCGAGGAGCGCACGGTGGATGTGCACATCCGCCGCCTGCGCTGCGCGCTCGAACCCAGCGCGCACGACGCGCTGATCCAGACCGTGCGCGGCAGCGGCTATCGTTTTTCGGTGCACACCGCGCAAGCCGCGGCCGCCTCCTGAGCGCACCCCCGATCCGTCCCGTGATCTGCTCCCAGTGATCCGCCGCCCGCTCAGCTACGTCGCCCTCGTCATCGTCCTGCCGCTGGGGACGCTGATGGTCCTGGCGGCCCTGGCCGCCGCCTACCGCGGCAGCGACGCCGCACTCGCCCTGCTGGTGGTCGGGCTGGTCGGCTGGACGATCATGCTGGTGCACAACCTGCGCCAGCTCGTCATCTGGGCGCGCCAGCCGGTGGGCACCCCGGTGCCGCAGGTCGAGGGCCTGTGGGGGCGGATCTTCGCCGAGATCGGCGACCGCATGCAGAGCGAGTGCGAGGTCAAGGAGCGCCTCTCGGCCGAACTCGGCCGCTTCCAGCAAGCCGCGCTGGCCATGCCCGACGGCGTGATCTACCTCGCCGAGGACGACACCATCGAGTGGATGAATCCGATGGCCGAGCAGCACTTCGACCTCGACCGCCGCAAGGACCTGCGCATGGCCTTGCCCGGCCTGGTGCGCCAGCCCGAGTTCGTCCGCTACCTTGGCGCGCGCGAGTATGCCGAACCGCTGGTGATGCGCTCGCTGCGCCGGCGCGAGCGCAGCCTGCAGGTGCAGGTCATCGGCTTCGCTGGCAACCGGCGCATGGTGCTGTCGCGCGACGTCTCCCAGCTCGAGCGCCTGGAGACCATGCGGCGCGACTTCGTCTCCAACGTGTCGCACGAGCTGCGGACCCCGCTGACCGTGGTCGGCGGCTTCCTAGAGACCCTGATCGACGGCCTCGACGACTTCGGGCGCGACGAGGTGCTGCAGTACCTGAGCCTCGCCAGCGAACAGTCCTCGCGCATGCAGCGCCTGATCGAGGAGCTGCTGACCTTGTCGGCGCTCGAGACCGGGGCGCCCGCGCCGGCGGAAGAGCAGGTGGATGCCCAGGCGCTGGTGCGCGACGTCGTGCGCGATTGCGAGCTGCTCTCCGCGGGCCGTCACGAGGTGCGCCTGATGCTCGAGGGTGGCGGCGAACTCCTCGGCAGCCACAAGGAATTGCGCAGCGCCTTCTCCAACCTGGCCAGCAACGCGGTGCGCTACACGCCGGCCGGCGGCCACATCGAGATCGGCTGGCGCAGCGGTGCGGGTGGTGGCGAATTCTGGGTCGCGGACGACGGCATCGGCATCGACTCGGCGCACATCCCGCGCCTGACCGAACGCTTTTACCGGGTGGATCGCGGGCGGTCGCGCGAGACCGGGGGCACAGGGCTGGGGCTGGCGATCGTCAAGCACGTCACCACGCGCCACCAGGGCGAACTCGCCATCGAGAGCGAACCGGGGCGGGGCAGCCGCTTCACGCTGCGCTTCACGCCGGCACGGGTCAGGCCGGCCTGACTTCCTGCTCGACCGGCACGAAGCTGCACTGGTCGAAGTTCGCGCCACGCATCAGCACCTTGAGCAGGCGCACCTGCTGACGCTCCTCGCCGTCCCGTACCTCGACGATGCGGTCCTTCTTGAACCAGGCGGGCGGCAGCACGAGCGCGCCTGCGGTCTTGAGCGCGGGCGAGGGCGGCAGCACGAAGGCCTGGTGGAAGGGTTCGCGCGATCCCGTGCGTGCAGCCGTGCGCCGCACCCCGACCACCCGCGGTACGCCGGGCAGCACGTTGACGCCGACTTCCAGCGTGCCGTCGGTGCGGTACATCAGCCAGCTCAGGTCGGCGATCAGCAGCTGATCGGCGTCGGGCGGGCGGATGCCGACGAGCTGGTGATGGTCCAGGCGCGCCCCGTTGCCGCTGCGGCGCAGGCGGAAGCCGCCCACCGACTGGTCCATCAGTTCCCAGCGCTCGCACTCCATGCCCAGGTCCGCGGCCTGCGCCTCGCGCCGCCGGCTCTCCGAGGTGCTGCCATCGACCGTGGCCACGCGCTCGCCGAAGGTGAGCAGGGAGATGTCATCGCGGAAGGCGCGCGCCCGTTGCTCGCCGACGGGTTGCTGGAAGAGCTCGCCCTTGATCGCGTAGCCGATCGCGAGCCAGTCGCCGGTGAAGTCGATCGCGCCGGCTTTCTGCCGGCGCGGGAAGCGCCGCCCGGAAGCCGCCAGTCCCCACGGGCGGTAGAGCGACAGCAGCAGGCGCGCGCTGGAACTGGCCGAGCAGTCGTTGCCGAGCCCGAGCGAGGCGGGCGTGACACCACGCTTGAACTGCGCGAGGACGGCCTGGATCTGGGTGGCGAGCCCGCTGCCGTCGAAGCGCAGCACGGTAGGCGTGCGCGCGAGCAGCCCAAGGGGGCGCAGGCCGCTGTCGCCGTCGGTGTCGATGCCGTAGGTGCTGGGCTTGTGTCCCTCGATGCCGGTGTCGAGCGTGCAATAGGGCGCAAAGCGCTGCGCCCAGCGCACGACCCAGTTCAGTTCGCGCTCGCCGCGGCCATAGGGGTTGGCGAGCTCGGCGAGCAGGGTGGCGACGTAGGCTTCCTGGGCACTCTGTGCACGCCAGACCTCGTTGAGCGGGTCGGTCACGCGTACCTGTGCGAGTCCGTTGCGCACGGCATCGTTGTAGGCGACATGCACCGCCCGCCACAAACCTTGCGGCAACTCGAGGTGGGCGCGGTAATACTCCACCAGCACGAGGCCCTCGTAGAACACCCGGCGCTGGGCGAGCAGCGCACGCTGGTCCTCGAGCGTGCCTTCGCGCGCGTCGGCGTCGGCGATGCGTGCGTAGGAGCGCGCCACCGCCTTCCACAGCGAGACCACGCGCTCGAGCGCACCGCCCTCCTGGTTGCGCGCGGGAGGTTGCGGGTGGATCCCATAAGCGTGCGCCATCTCGCCCTGCACGAAGGCGAGCGTCTCGCGCGCGGCCTCCAGCACCTCGAGGTGCTGGTTGGGCGCCGGGGAGGCCTCCAGCAGGCCGTTGACGATGCGACCCAGGCTGGCATGCGTGGCGCGGAAATCGGTCGGGTGCAGCTTCTGCAGCAGGGCGAGGCAGACTGCGGGCTGGCTGTAGTCCATGGCTTCGCGCGTCCTCAGTCCGGTCCGCTCGGGTGCAGCGCGCCGTCGATCGCGCGTGCGAGGGCGACCGCGTCGGCGGCGGGGTGGATCACGCCGTCGCGCTGCGGTGCGCCCCACACCGACTCGGGGAAGTGGCGGTCGTCGCGGTAGCGCGGGATCACGTGCCAGTGCAGGTGCGGCACCATGTTGCCGAAGCTGGCCAGGTTGATCTTGTCCGGGTCGAGCAGATTGCGCAGCGCCGCCTCGGTGGCCATCACCACATCCAGAAGATGACGGCGATCGGCCGGCGAGAGGTCGGTCATCTCGCCGACGTGCTCGCCCCACACCACCCGGCAGAAGCCCGGGTGGGCGGCGTCATCGACGCGGATGACGCGGCAGCGCTCGTCTTCCCAGAGGACGAGTTCGGACGGCAGGGGGCACAGGGGGCAATCCATGAGGGCTTCTCGGTCGGCTGCAGAGGGTTCGACGGACTTTCAATCTAGGCCCGACGCTGCGGGCGGGCGAGGAACTGTTACGCACTCGGAGCCTTGTCGATGCCCAGGCGCGGGTAATCCTGCGCCACGGTGGCGGTTTCCCCGAGCGCGATCGTGTCGCCATCGCGGAAGGCGACCAGGTTGCCCGGCGCGATTTGCGTCCAGTGCTCGTTGTCGGTGAGCGGCGTGGTGGCGATCACCGCGACGCGGTCCTGCGGACCGGTGAGGCGGCGGAAATCCACCGTGAGGTCCTCGTCGGCCAGGTGGGCCTCGGCGAAGGGCGCGCGCCGGACGATGTAGCACAAGCGCGACGAGCAGTGCGCGAACAGCCAGTCGCCGTCCGAGAGCAGGAAGTTGAACTCGCCGCGGCTGCCGATCTCGCGCGCGAGCTCGCGCAGCGCCGCGTGCAGTTCCGCGGGCGCGGGCTTGCCCGCGGGAAAGCGCGCGGCCAGCGTGTCGAGGATGTGGCAGAAGGCGAGCTCCGAGTCGGTGCTGCCGACCGGCAGAAAGCGCCCCGAGAGCGGTGGCGCGAAGTCCTTCAGGTTGCCGTTGTGGGCGAAGATCCAGTAGCGTCCCCACAGCTCGCGCTGGAAGGGGTGGGTGTTCTCGAGCCGGATCTCGCCCTGGGTGGCCTTGCGGATGTGGGCGATGACGTTGAGCGAGCGGATCGGGTAGCGATTCACCAGCTCCGCCACCGGCGAATGCGCGCTCGGCGCCGGGTCGAGGAAGACGCGCACGCCGCGGCCCTCGAAGAAGGCGATCCCCCAGCCGTCGCGGTGGTGGTCGGTGAGCCCGCCACGCGCGCGGAAGCCCGCGAACGAGAAACAGATGTCGGTCGGCACGTTGCAGTTCATGCCCAGCAACTGGCACATCGTGAAACCCTCCGTTCGCGGCCGCTTTCCCGCTCAGGCGCCGAGCTTCTTCCTCAGCAGCGCGTTGACCTGGGCAGGGCCGGCCTTGCCCTTGCTCGCCTTCATGACCTGGCCGACCAGGGCGTTGAAGGCCTTCTCCTTGCCGGCGCGGAATTCCTCCACCGATTTCTGGTTGGCCGCCAGCACCTCGTCGATCATGGCCTCGATCGCGCCGCTGTCCGTCACCTGCCTGAGGCCCTGCGTGGCGATGATCTCGTCGGCCGTCGCGCCCTCGCCGTTCCACAGCGCCTCGAACACCTTCTTGCCGATGGCGTTGGAGATGCTGTTGTCGGCGATGCGCGCCACCAGGCCGGCGAGCTGCGCCGGCGACACCGGCGAGGCGGCGACGTCGAGCTCGGCCTTGTTGAGGCGGGCGGCGAGTTCGCCCATGACCCAGTTGGCGCAAGGCTTGGCGAGCGCGGCCCCGGCCGCCGACACCGTGGCCTGGTAGAAGTCGGCGACTTCCTTGGAGGCGGTGAGCGTGGTCGCGTCGTAGGCCGACAGCCCCCAGTCGTCCATGAAGCGCCCCTTCATCGCCCCCGGCAGCTCAGGCATCTCCGCCTGCACGCGCGCCTTCCACTCCGGCGCGATCATCAGCGGCAGCAGGTCGGGGTCGGGGAAGTAGCGGTAGTCGTGGGCGTCTTCCTTGCTGCGCATCATGCGCGTCTCGCCCGTGTCCGGGTCGAACAGCACGGTGGCCTGCACGACGCGCCCGCCGTCCTCGAGGGTGTCGATCTGCCACTGCACCTCGTAATCGATCGCCTGCTGCAGGAAGCGGAAGGAGTTGAGGTTCTTGATCTCGCGCCGGGTGCCGAACTCGGTCGCGCCCTTCCTGCGCACCGAGACGTTGGCGTCGCAGCGGAACGAGCCTTCCTGCATGTTGCCGTCGCAGATGTCGATCCAGCGCACCAGCGCGTGCAGCGCGCGCGCGTAGGCCACGGCCTCGGCGGACGAGCGCATGTCGGGCTCGGAGACGATCTCGAGCAGCGGCGTGCCGGCGCGGTTGAGGTCGATGCCGGTCATGCCGTGGAAGTCCTCGTGCAGGCTCTTGCCCGCGTCTTCCTCGAGGTGGGCGCGGGTCAGGCGCACGGTCTTCTCATACGCCGACTCGCCCTCGCCGACGCGGATGGTGATCGTGCCGCCGACTACCACCGGCAGGTCCATCTGGCTGATCTGGTAGCCCTTGGGGAGGTCGGGGTAGAAGTAGTTCTTGCGCGCGAACACGCTCTTTTCCGCCACGTGGGCGCCGATCGCCAGCCCGAAGCGGATCGCGCGCTCGACCGCGCCGCGGTTGAGCACCGGCAGCACGCCGGGGAGCGCGATGTCCACCGCGCTCGCCTGGCGGTTGGGCTCGGCGCCGAAGGCGGTGCTGGCGCCGGAAAAGATCTTGCTGGCGGTGTCGAGCTGGGCGTGGACTTCCAGCCCGATGACGACTTCCCAATCGGATCGGCTCATGGTGTGTTCTCGTGTTGCGTGCAGCCGGCCACCGGGGTCAGTGGCACTGGCCGTTGGTCCGATCGACGAGGATCGGCCACAGGTAATCGGAGGCGCCGCGGGTGCAGCGGCTGGCGCAGTTGGCGAAGCCGACGGTGACGGCCTTGCCCTGCTCGAAGATGTCCACCGTGCAGCCGTCGGGCGCGCGCAGCTGCACGCTCGGCTTCTCGCGCGTCTGCGTGAATGGGCCGTGGAAGCTGCAACTGCCGCGGCGCGGGATGTCGACGTCGGCGTTGAAGGCGTTGACCTTGGACTGCGCGATGTCGAGCGTGATGCGCGTGGTGTAGCCGGCCTCGTCGCGGAAGCGGCAGTCGGCGCGCACGTCGAGCGGCCGCCACGGCATCGGGCGCAGGTGCTTGCCGGCCGAGCTCGGGCTGGCCAGCACCTCGTCGCTGATCGGCGCGTCGGAAGGCGGCAGCACCGGCAACGCGCAGGCCGACAGCAGCACCGCCGCCGCCAGTGCGGCGAGGCGGCCGTGGAGCGGGCGCAGCGTCGGGCGGGACAGGGCGCTCACTGCGTGGAACTCACGCGGCGCACGCCGGCCGGCGCGCGTGCCAGTCGGTGGCGTGCTGGAAGCGGTGTGCGGCGTGCAGCAGGCGGGATTCGGCGAAATAGTCGCCGATCAGCTGCAGGCCCACCGGCAGGCCGTCGGCGCCGAAGCCCACCGGGTGCGACAGTCCGGGCAGGCCGGCGAGGTTCACCGCGATGGTGTAGATGTCGGACAGGTACATCTGCACCGGGTCGTCGGCCTTCTCGCCGAGCGTCCAGGCCGTGGTCGGCGTGGTCGGTCCGGCGATCAGGTCGCAGTGTTGCAGCGCGGCCTGGAAGTCCTGCGCGATCAGGCGGCGCAGGCGCTGCGCCTGCAGGTAGTAGGCATCGTAGTAGCCGTGCGAGAGCACGTAGGTGCCGACCAGGATGCGGCGCTTGACTTCGGCGCCGAAGCCCTCGGCGCGGCTCTTCGCGTACATGTCGGCGAGGTCGCCGTAGTCGGCGGCGCGGTGGCCGTAGCGCACGCCATCGAAGCGACTGAGGTTGCTCGAGCATTCCGCCGGCGCGATCACGTAGTAGGCCGGGATCGCCAGCTTCGCGTTGGGCAGCGAGACCTCGACCGTGGTGGCGCCGAGCACGCGGTACTGCTCGACCGCCGCCTCGACCGCGGCGCGTACGTCGTCGGACATGCCCTCGGCGAAGAACTCGCGCGGCAGGCCGATGCGCAGGCCTTCGAGCGGGCGGGCGCAAGCGGGGCCGGCGAGCGCGGCGGCGTAGTCCTCGGTCGGGCGCTCCAGGCTGGTGGAGTCGCGCGCGTCGAAGCCGGTCATCGCCCCGAGCAGCAGCGCGCAGTCCTCGGCGCTGGCGCCGAAGGCGCCGCCCTGGTCGAGCGAGGAGGCGTAGGCGATCATGCCGTAGCGGCTCACCAGGCCGTAGGTGGGCTTGATGCCGGTGATGCCGCAGTAGGCTGCGGGCTGGCGCACCGAGCCGCCGGTGTCGGTGCCGGTGGCGATCGGCGCCAGGCGCGCCGCCACCGCGGCGGCCGAGCCGCCGGACGAGCCGCCGGGGATGCGGCCGAGGTTCCACGGGTTCTTCACCGCGCCGAAGTACGAGCTCTCGTTCGACGAGCCCATGGCGAACTCGTCCATGTTGGCCTTGCCCAGGCTTACCGCGCCGGCGGCCTCGAGCAGGCTCACCACGTGGGCGTCGTAGGGGCTGACGAAGTTGGTCAGCATCTTCGAGCCGCAGGTGGTGAGCACGCCCTCGGTGCAGAACACGTCCTTGTGCGCGAGCGGGATGCCGGTGAGCGGCCCGGCGCTGCCGGCGGCGATGCGCGCGTCGGCCGCGCGCGCGGCGGCGAGCGCGCCTTCGCGGTCGACGGTGATGAAGGCGTTGAGCGCGGGGTTGAGCGCGTCGATGCGGTCGAGGAACAGGCCCGCGAGTTCGACGGCGGAGATCTGCCGGGCGTCGAGCGCGCGGCGCAGTTCCGGGAGGGAAGCGTTGATCATTTTACGGTCGGGCAGGTTGGCGCCGCGGCGCGCTCCGGGCGGACGGGCGCGGGCGCAGCGACGGGAACGGTGGCCGCGGAGCGGATCATTCGATGACTTTCGGCACCAGGTAGAGGCCGGCCTCGGTTTGCGGCGCGACCTTCTGGAAGGCGTCGCGGCGGTCGGTCTCGGTGACGACGTCGGGACGCAGGCGGGTGGGAAACTCCTGCGGGTGGCTCATCGGCTCCACGCCGGTGGTGTCGACCGCCTGCATCTGCTCGATGAGGCCGAAGATTCCGTCGAGCTTGGCGCGCGTGGCTTCGAGTTCGGTGTCGGAAAGCGCGATGCGCGCGAGGCGGGCGATGTGCCCGACCTGGTCATTGGAGAGCGACATGGCGTAACAAAACCTGCTGAATCCACAAAGGTTTGTAGGTTATCATAATCGTCTTTGCCCCGCCCGGGGCTACACCGCTTCGCGGTAGCGGGCGGGGTTTTCGTGTTGCAGCGCGCCCAGGGCGCCGACTGCGCGCGGCTCGACCACTCCACCGGTTTCGGAAGGCTTCATGTTCGGTTTCCTGCGCTCCTATTTCTCCAACGATCTCGCGATCGACCTCGGCACGGCCAATACCCTGATCTACGTGCGCGGCAAGGGCATCGTGCTGGACGAACCCTCGGTGGTGGCGATCCGTACCGAGGGGGGGCCCAACGCCAAGCGCTCCATCCAGGCGGTCGGCCACCAGGCCAAGCAGATGCTCGGCAAGACGCCGGGCAACATCACCGCCATCCGGCCGATGAAGGACGGCGTGATCGCCGACTTCGTCGTTACCGAACAGATGATCAAGCAGTTCATCAAGAAGGTGCACGACTCCCGCCTGCTTTCGCCGTCCCCGCGCATCATCATCTGCGTGCCTTGCGGCTCGACCCAGGTCGAGCGCCGCGCGATCCGCGATGCGGCCCTGGCGGCCGGCGCCTCGCAGGTCTTCCTCATCGAAGAACCCATGGCCGCGGCGATCGGCGCCGGCCTGCCGGTGTCGGACGCGACCGGCTCGATGGTGGTCGACATCGGCGGCGGCACTACCGAAGTCGGTGTCATCTCGCTCGGCGGCATCGTGTACTCCGGCAGCATCCGTGTCGGCGGCGACAAGTTCGACGAGTCCATCGTCAATTACATCCGCCGCAACTACGGCATGCTGATCGGCGAAACCACCGCCGAGAAGATCAAGAAGCAGATCGGTTCCGCCTTCCCCGGTTCCGAGGTGCGCGAAATGGAGGTCAAGGGCCGCAACCTGGCCGAGGGCATCCCGCGCAGCTTCACGATCTCGTCCAACGAGATCCTCGAGGCGCTCACCGAGCCGCTCAACCAGATCGTCTCCGCGGTCAAGATCGGCCTCGAGCAGACGCCGCCCGAGCTCGGCGCCGACATCGCCGAGCGCGGCATGATGCTCACCGGCGGTGGCGCCCTGGTGCGCGACCTCGACCGCCTGCTGATGGAAGAGACCGGCCTGCCGGTGGTCGTGGCCGAGGAACCGCTGACCTGCGTCGCGCGCGGCTGCGGCATGGCGCTCGACAAGATGGACAAGCTCGCCTCCATCTTCACGTCCGAGTGACGCTCTCCGGCCCCGGTGCGCGCGCCGGGACGCGTTTCTCCTCTCCACCCGACGGCCCTGATTCGTAGCGGATGTCTCTCGTCGGCCATCAGCCCCCTCCCATCTTCCGGCGCGGCCCGGCACCCTTGGCGCGCCTGTTCGTGTTCGTCGCGCTGTGCCTCGTGCTGCTCGTGGCCGACCTGCGCTTCCGCTATCTCGAGGTGCTGCGCAACGCGCTGTCAGTGGTCACCTACCCGCTGCAGATGGCGGCGTCGACGCCGGCCGACGTGGTGCGCAACGCCTCGCGCTATTTCGGCACCCTGGTCGATGTGCAGCTCGAGAACGCCGAGTTGCGCCGCCACCAGCTCGGCGCCGGCGAACGCCTGCTGCGCTTCGAGCAGCTCGAGCAGGAGAACCTGCATCTGCGCGAGCTGCTGCAGATGTCGCAGCGCGTGCAGACGAAGAGCATCGCCGCCGACATCCTCTACAACGCGCCCGACCCCTTCGCGCGCAAGGTGATCCTCGACCGTGGCACCCAGCAGGGTGTCGAGGCCGGTCTCGCGGTGCTCGACGCCAACGGCGTGATCGGCCAGGTCACCCGCGTCCATCCGGTCCAGTCCGAAGTCACCCTGCTCACCGACCGCAACCAGTCCATTCCGGTCAGCGTGGTGCGCAACGGCGTGCGCGGCGTGCTCTACGGCGTCGGCCGCGGCATGCTGGAGATGCGCCACGTACTCGCCGAGGTCGATATCCAGCCCGGCGACCGCCTCGTCACCTCGGGCCTCGACGGCATCTTCGTGCCCGGCCTGCCGGTGGCGACGGTGACCCGGGTCGATCGCGACCAGGACGCCTTCGCGCGCATCGAGTGCGAGCCGCTGGCGGCGATCGAGCGCAGCGTGCAGGTGCTGGTGATCGGGCGCGCCGCGTATCCGCCGCCTCCGCCGCCGCCCGAACCCGCGGGAGGGCGCTGAACCATGCACCCCACCAACCGTTCCAGCCGCATCCTGCAGCCGGTCAAGCTGTGGTTCGTCTACCTGAGCCTGTTCGTCGCGCTCGGCCTGGAGTACATCCCCACCGGACGCACGCCCGGCCTGCCCGACTGGGTGGCGCTGGCGTTGGCCTTCTGGTGCGTGCGCGAGCCGCTCGCGATCGGCATGGGCGCGGGTTTCGCCTTCGGCCTGCTGATGGACGTCGGCCTCGGCGCGGCGATGGGGCAGCACGCGCTCGCCTATGTCGTGCTGGCTTATCTGGCCAACGCGCTCGCCCGCCGCGTGCTGTGGTTCCCCGCCTGGCAGCAGGCGCTGCACGTGTTGCCCCTGCTGCTGCTGGCGCAGGCGATCATGGCGCTGGTGCGCCTGGTGGCGGGGGCGGAGTTCCCCGGGTGGGCGTATTTCCTGTCGAGCTTCGGCAGCGCGCTGCTGTGGACGCCGCTGTCCTTCCTGCTGCTGCTGCCGCAGTACCAGCCGGACGAGCGCGATGACAATCGCCCGATCTGAGGCGGGCGGGCGATGACCGAGTTTCGTGCGCCCGCGGTCGAACTGGCCCGCTTCCGGCTTCGCGTCGTGGTGGCGGCGGTGTTCGTGCTCGTCTGTTTCGGTCTGCTCGCGGCGCGCTTCCACCACCTGCAGGTCAAGCGCCACGACTACTTCCTCACCCGCGCCGAGGACAACCGCATCGCGTTGCTGCCGGTGGTGCCGCACCGCGGCACCATCGTCGATCGCAAGGGCGTGGTGCTGGCGCGCAACTACGCCACCTACACGCTCGAGATCACCCCCTCGCAGGTGCGCGACCTCGACGCCACGCTCGACGAGCTCGCCAGCCTGCTGCCGATCGACGGACGCGACCGCCGCCGTTTCCGCAAGCTCTACGAGGAGAGCCGCAACTTCGAGAGCGTGCCGCTGCGCAGCCGGCTCACCGACGAGGAGGTCGCACGCGTGGTCTCGCAGCGCTACCGCCTGCCCGGCGTCGACGTGAAGGCCCGCCTGCTGCGCGACTACCCGCAGGGAACTACCGCATCGCATGTGATCGGCTACATCGGCCGCATCACCGAGCGCGACGTCGAGCGCATCGAGGAGGCCGGCAACGCGGCCAACTACCGCGGCAGCCAGCACATGGGCAAGGCCGGCCTGGAGCAGTCCTACGAGCACGAGTTGCACGGCACCACCGGCTTCGAGCAGGTCGAGGTCAACGCCGGCGGGCGCGCGGTGCGCGCGCTGTCGCACACTCCGGCGACGTCGGGCAACGATCTCGAGCTGACCCTCGACATCGAACTGCAGAAGGTGGCCGAGAAGGCCTTCGGTGATCGCCGCGGCGCCCTGGTGGCGATCGAGCCCTCGACCGGCGGCGTGCTCGCGCTGGCGTCGATGCCGACCTACGACCCCAACCTCTTCGTCGACGGCATCTCGACCCAGGACTGGAAGGCGCTCAACGATTCGCCCGACCACCCGATGCTGCACCGCGCGATCTATTCCACCTATCCGCCCGGCTCCACCTTCAAACCCTTCATGGCGCTCGCCGGCCTCGAGACCGGCAAGCGCACCGCGCGGCAGGCGATCCACGACGTCGGCTACTTCAACTCCGGCGGCCACCGTTTCATGGACGACAAGATCGGCGGCCACGGCATGGTGGACCTGCACAAGTCGATCGTGGTGTCGTGCAACACCTATTACTACCAGCTCGCCAACGACCTCGGCATCGAGGGCATCGCCGGCTTCATGGCCCCCTTCGGCTTCGGCGAGCGCACCGGCATCGACCTGCCCGGGGAGGCCACCGGCGTGCTGCCCTCGCCGGAGTGGAAGCGCAAGCGCTTCAAGAAGGCCGAGCAGCAGCGCTGGTTCGGCGGCGAGACGATCTCGGTGGGCATCGGCCAGGGCTACAACGCCTACACGCCGCTGCAACTCGCCAACGCGCTCGCCGCGCTGGTCAACCGGGGCCGTCTGTACCGCCCGCATGTGGTCAAGTACGTGGTCGATTCGCGCACCGGCGAGCGGCGTGCGGTCGAACCGGAGCCCCTGCGCCAGATTCCGCTGCGGGATGCGCACCTGAGGGCGGTGCTCGACGCGATGGTCGACGTCAACCGCACGGGCACCGGCAAGCGCGCGTTCAAGGGGGCGCCTTACACGGTCGGCGGCAAGACCGGCACCGCCCAGGTGTTCTCGCTGCGCGGCCAGCGCTACGTCGAGGGCCGCGTACGCGAGCGCCTGCGCGACCACTCCTGGTTCGTCGCCTACGCCCCGGCCGAGAATCCGAAGATCGCGCTCGCGGTGCTGGTCGAGAACGGCGGCTTCGGCGCCCAGTCGGCGGCGCCGATCGCGCGCCAGGTGATCGACTACTACCTGCTCGACCAGCGTGCCGGCGCGCCGGCCGCCGAGGACGAGGAGGGCGCCGAGAGCGAGGAGGGCGCGGAGGGCGGCGGCGAGGCGTCGCCGGCGACGCCGGCGGTGGAGTCCGCGACGCCGGCGGAGGAGCCGACCGCGCCCCCGCAGCCGCGCCCGGTGCCGCAGCCCGCGGCGGTGCCCGCGCCGCAGCCCGGCGTGGCGAGGAGCACACGATGAACGACAACCGCTTCAACCCGCTCGCGCTCGTCCTCGGCTTCCTGCGCCCGCTCGACCCCCTGCTGCTGCTGCTGCTCGCCGTCCTGCTCGGCTACGCCCACGTGCTGATGCAGAGCGCCTCGCCGGAGCGCCTGGATTCGCAGATCACCCATATCGGCATCGCGCTCGCCGGCATGTGGCTGCTGGCCTGGCTCAAGCCGCAGCGCCTGCTGTCGATGGCGGTACCGCTCTACCTGCTCGGCGTGGTGCTGCTGCTGGCGGTGGAGCTGTTCGGAGAGATCTCCAAGGGTGCGCAGCGCTGGCTCGATCTCGGCGTGGCGCGCATCCAGCCCTCGGAATTGATGAAGATCGCGATGCCGCTGATGCTGGCCTGGTTCTTCCAGATGCGCGAGGGCCAGACCCGCCTCGTCGACTTCATCCTCGCCGGCGTGCTGCTGCTCGTGCCGGTGGGGCTGATCCTGATCCAGCCCGACCTCGGCACCAGCCTGCTTGTGGCCGCATCCGGCATCTACGTGATCTACTTCGCCGGGCTGTCGTGGAAGCTGCTGATCCCGATCGTGGTCGCGGGCGTGATCGGGCTGGGCTCGATCGTCGCCTTCGGCGACACCCTGTGTCAGCCCGATGTGGACTGGCAGGTGCTGCGCGAATACCAGAAGCAGCGCGTGTGCACCCTGCTCGACCCCACGCGCGATCCGCTTGGACGAGGCTTCCACATCATCCAGTCCACGATCGCGATCGGCTCCGGCGGGCTCACCGGGAAGGGCTGGATGGACGGCACCCAGACTCATCTCGCCTTCCTGCCCGAGCGCCACACCGACTTCATCTTCGCCGTGCTCGCCGAGGAGTTCGGCCTCGTCGGCGCCGTGCTGCTGCTGGTCATCTACGTGCTGCTGCTGCTGCGCGGCTTCCACATCGCCGCGAATGCGCCCACCCACGCTTCGCGCCTGCTCGGCGGGGCGATCACGATGATCTTCTTCACCTATGCCTTCGTGAACATGGGCATGGTGAGCGGCATCCTGCCGGTGGTGGGGGTGCCGCTGCCTTTCATCAGCTATGGCGGAACCGCGCTCGTCACGCTCTGTCTGGGGATCGGCATCCTCATGAGCATCCAGCGCAGCCGCTTCGCGGAAAAGACCTGAGAGAACCCCGACCGACCATGACGCCAGTTCCTCCCGTGCTTCCCGCAGCCTTCGCAGCCCGCCCGCAGGCAGCGCGGGCGCCGCGTGCCCTGGTGGCGGCAGGCCTCGCCTGCGCCGTCGCGCTGCTCTCGGCCTGCAGCTCCGCGCCCAAGCGCGAAGGACCGGTCGCCGAGGTGCCGGCGCAGGCCGGAAAGCCCGGACGCAGCCCGGTGCGCGGTGGCGGCTACTACAAGGACGACGGCCCGGGCGACGACATCCCCGACAACCTCGACGCGATCCCCGACGCGGAGCCGCGCGACGAGCCCCTGCATCGCTTCGCCAACCGCCCCTACCACGTCATGGGGCAGAGCTTCGTGCCCGCCACCGAGCTGCGCCCCTTCCGCCAGCGCGGCCACGGCAGCTGGTACGGCCGCCGCTTCCACGGCAACCCGACCTCGAGTGGCGAACCCTACGACATGTACGCGATGACGGCCGCGCATCCGACCCTGCCGATCCCGAGCTACGCGCGCGTGACCAACCTCGCCAACGGTCGTTCGGTGGTGGTGCGGGTGAACGATCGCGGCCCCTTCCTGCGCGGCCGGGTGATCGACCTGTCGTATGCCGCGGCGCACAAGCTGGGCTATGTCAACGGCGGCAGCGCCGAGGTCGAGGTCGAGCAGATCCTGCCCGGCGAGGCGCCCCTCGTCGCCATGGCGCGCCCGGTGCCGCCGCTGCCGGCGCGCGCCAACGAGGGCCTCATGCCGGGGTCGGGGCCGGCGACCGGGATGAAGGCACTCGCGCCCTTGCCGGTGGCGCAGGCTCCGCTGCCCGCGCCGGTCGCGAGCCCCCCGCGGGCAGCCGGCAGCGCGATCGCCCTCGCCCCGCCCGAGTGCGAGGAAGGCCCCGTCTGCGGTGCCGCGGGCGGCTTCGCGCCGCCGGTCGCTTCGGCGAGCGCGGGCATCTTCCTGCAGCTCGGCGCCTTCTCCTCGTTCGCCAACGCCGAAGGCTTTCGCGACACGGTGCGCAGCCAGGCCTCGGATCTGGCCGAGCGTTTCGAATTGTTCGCCGATGGCGAACGTTTCCGCCTCCACGCCGGTCCCTACGACACGGTCGAGGCGGCGCGCGATGCGGCCGAGCGCATGGGCAACGTGCTCAAGCTCAAGCCCTTCGTGGTGGTGCGCTGACCGTCGCGCACCGCGCCCGGGTTGCAACAAAGGCTTTCCATTTTTTGCCCGTCCATGCGCGGCGCCTATAATCCGCCGTTCCCATTCCCGCTTCTCCAGGTTTTCCCGATGCGTTTCCTCATTGCCGTACTCGTCTCGCTGTTCTCGCTGTCCGCGCTCGCGCAGACGGTGCCGCCCCCCGCGCTGGCCGCCAAGGCCTGGGCGCTGGTCGACCATGCCACCGGGCAGACGCTCGCCGAGAAGGACGCCGACGCCCGCATCGAGCCGGCCTCGCTGACCAAGCTGATGACGGCCTACATCACCTTCTCCAAGCTCAAGGAAGGCTCGCTCAAGCCCGACCAGGTGGTGCCGGTCTCCACCAAGGCCTGGCGCATGGAAGGCTCGCGCATGTTCATCGAGCCCAACAAGCCGGTCAGTGTGGATGAGCTCATCCGCGGCGTGATCGTGCAGTCGGGCAACGACGCCTGCGTGGCGCTCGCCGAGACCATCGCCGGCAGCGAGGAAGCCTTCGCCGCGCTGATGAACCGCGAGGCGCAACGCCTGGGCATGACCAACACCCACTTCACCAATTCCACCGGCCTGCCCGATCCGCAGCTGTACACCAGCGCGCGCGACCTCGCCGTGCTGGCGAGCGCGATCGTCCGCGACTTCCCCGAGTACTACGGCCTGTATTCACTCAAGGAATTCACCTACAACGGCATCAAGCAGCCCAACCGCAACCGCCTGCTGTACATGGACCCCTCCGTCGACGGCATGAAGACCGGCCACACCAGCAGCGCCGGCTACTGCCTCGTGTCCACCGCCCGTCGCGGCGAGCGCCGCCTGGTCTCGGTGGTGCTGGGTGCGGCCTCGGACTCCGTGCGCGCGCAGGAGTCGCTCAAGCTGCTCAACTTCGGCTACCAGTTCTACGAGACGGTCAAGCTCTACTCCGCCGACGAGGCGCTGTCGAAGTTCCGTGTCTGGAAGGGCAAGCTCAACGAGCTGCCGGTCGGGTTCACGAAGGACTTCGCGCTCACCGTGCCCAAGGAGGCGGCAAACAAGATCCAGGTCAGCCTGGAGAGCCGCCAGCCCCTGGTGGCGCCGCTGCAGCGCGGCCAGGAGGTCGGCACCCTGACGGTCGCGGTCGACGGCAAGCCGCTCGGCCAGTACCCGGTGGTGGCGCTGCAGGACGTCGAGGTGGCGGGCTTCTTCGGCCGCCTGTGGGATGCGATCGTGATGTTCTTCAAGAGCTTGTGATGCGCGCTCCGGACCGCGAATCCACGAATACGGTGATCCGCCATGGCTGACCAGCAGGACGCGCAGACGCGCCAGAGCCTGATCGAGTATCCCTGCGACTTTCCCATCAAGGTGATGGGCGCGCGGGTGGACGGCTTCGCCCAGGTGGTGATCGAGGTGGTGCTGCGCCACGCGCCCGACTTCGATCCTGCCGGCGCCGAGATGCGGCCCTCGAGCAAGGGCAATTACCTCGCGGTGACCTGCACCTTCCGCGCGCTGTCGCAGGTGCAGGTGGACGCGATGTACCGCGAGCTCACCGCGCACCCGATGGTCAAGGTGGTGCTGTGATCGTCAAGCGCCTCGGCCTGGTGGAGTACGCACCGGCGCTCGAGGCGATGCGCGTGTTCACCGCCGCGCGCGGCGCCGACACGTCCGACGAGATCTGGCTGCTGCAGCACCCGCCGGTGTACACCCTCGGCCAGGCCGGCAAGCCCGAGCACCTGCTGCAGAACCCGGCCAATATCCCGCTGGTGCGCATCGACCGTGGCGGCCAGATCACTTATCACGGCCCCGGTCAGCTGGTGGCCTACCTGCTGCTGGACCTGCCGCGGCGCAGGCTCAAGGTGCGCGAGCTGGTGCACCTGATGGAGCAGGCGATCATCGACACCCTGGCCGATTACGGCCTCGCCGCACAACGCAAGGATGGCGCGCCTGGGGTCTACATCGCCGGCGACAAGATCGCCGCGCTCGGCCTGCGCGTCCGCAACGGCTGCAGCTACCACGGCCTGGCGATCAACGTGGACGCCGACCTCGCGCCCTTCGGCTGGATCAACCCCTGTGGCTACGAGGGGCTGAAGACGATCCGCATGAAGGATTTCGGCATCGATGCCAGCGTGGACGCGGTCGGCGAGCGCCTGCTCGGCCACCTGCAGGCCCTACTGCCGCCCATCGGCACCGCCGATGCGGCGGATCAGCCGCCGGGGGCTGCCGCGGGCGCACGCGCCGGGCCATAATCCGCCCAGCGGCGCCGCAGAGCGCCAGCGCCCGGGCCGATCGCTCGCGTATCCCGAGCGGATGGCGCCCGCCCTGACTCCAGCACCCTTTCCCACCCGGAAACCAACAGAGAACAGCGACCATGGAAACCCCTGCGCGCAAGCAGCGCGGCGCCGACAAGACCGCCCGCATCCCGATCAAGATCGTCCCTGCCGAACGCCTCAAGAAGCCCGAGTGGATCCGCATCAAGCTCGGCGCCGGCATGGAAGCCGAGCGCTTCAACGAGATCAAGGCCACGCTGCGCGACCACAAGCTGCACACCGTGTGCGAGGAAGCCTCCTGCCCGAACATCCACGAATGCTTCGGCAAGGGCACGGCCACCTTCATGATCATGGGCGACATCTGCACCCGGCGCTGCCCGTTCTGCGACGTCGGCCACGGCCGTCCCGAGCCGCTCAACCCCGACGAGCCGAGGGATCTCGCCAAGACCATCGCCGCGATGCGGCTGAACTACGTGGTGATCACGTCGGTGGACCGCGACGACCTGCGTGACGGCGGCGCCCAGCACTTCGTCGACTGCATCCGCGAGACCCGCGCCGCCTCGCCGAGTACCCGCATCGAGGTGCTGGTGCCGGACTTCCGCGGCCGCATGGAGATCGCGCTCGACATCTTCGACGCCGCCCCGCCCGACGTCATGAACCACAACCTCGAGACCGTGCCGCGCCTGTACAAGCAGGCCCGCCCGGGTTCGGACTATGCGTATTCGCTCGAGCTGCTCAAGCAGTTCAAGGCCCGCCATCCGGACGTGGCGACCAAGTCCGGCCTGATGGTGGGCCTGGGCGAGACCGACGAGGAGATCCTCGAGGTCATGCGCGACCTGCGCGCGCACGACGTCGAGATGCTCACCATCGGCCAGTACCTGCAGCCCTCAGGCGGCCACCTGCCGGTGCTGCGCTACGTGCATCCCGACACCTTCAAGATGTTCGAGACCGAGGCGCTGAAGATGGGCTTCAAGAACGCCGCCTGCGGCCCGATGGTGCGCTCGAGCTACTGGGCCGACCAGCAGGCGCACGGGGCCGGGGTGGTCTGAGAAGACTCCCGCGGCTGGCCGGGCGACGGCTTCGCGCTGACGCAGGTCGGACCGGGGCGCCAACCCCCGCGGGTGGCGTGGCCCCGGGGTTTTCGCTGGCTCGGGGCGTCGCGGCTTCGCTCCGCCCCGGGGCTCGCTGCGCCGGGGCTTTCGCGGCTCCGGTCCGGCCTTGGGGCCGGGGTGGCGCTCGCCGCCTGCACTCGCGGCCCCTCGCTTCGCTCGGGGCTGCCCTCGGCGGCGGACGCCGCGGGGGCGGCGACGCAAACTCGTCGCTGCGCTCCTCGGACATGCGTCGCCTTGTTTCCCCCGCGACGCCCTCCGCCTCGGCGCTCCTGAAGTTGGCGAGCGCCACCCCGGCCCCAAGGCCTCGCGCCTGCGCGCATCAGGGCGCCGAAAAACCTCGCCGATCAGAAGTCATCACGCTTCCGAAGCCGCGCCGTAGGAGCGACGCAAGTCGCGATCGCGGCCGCCGGTCGACCGCCGCGCGCGTTCCCGGCGCCGCCGTCGCCGTGGATTCCCGCGTCGATCCGTCCCGACCTGCGAGAACCCCGCCTACGGACAGCCCTTGCACCCGTCCGTCTGCGCGTTGAGGAAGACCGCCTGATCCAGGTTCGCACCGCTGAAGTCGGCGTTGCTCAGTTGCGCGCGGGTGAAGTTCGCCCCCTGCAGGTTGGCGCCGACAAAGGACGCGCCCGCGAGCTTGGCGGCGCGCAGGTTGCTGCGGGTGAGCTCGGCGCCATCGAAGCGGCTGCGCTCGGCGCGGGCGTTGGTCAGGTCGGCGCCGCCGAGCTGGGCGGCGGTGAGATCGGCGTCGTGCAGGTCGGCGTTCTGCAGGATGGCGTTGCGCAGGTCGGCTTCCTTGAAGCTGGCGCCGGTCAGGCGTGCGCCACGCAGGTTGGCGCGCAGCATCGAGGCCTTGTCCAGCGTCGCGCCTGCCATCTCGGCCTGGGAGAAGTTGGCCTCGTTCAAGGTGGCGCCGCGCAGGTTGGCGCCGGACAGATCCGAGCGGGTGAACTGCGAGTTGGCCAGATTCACCCCTTCGAGGTTTGCCCCGTTGAGGTTGAGGTTGGTGCACAGCGTGCCGCGGCGGATGTCGCAGCCGCCGATGTTGCCGGCGCGCTGGGCGTGGGCGGGCGGGAGCAGGGCGAGCAGCAGGCTGGCCGCGAGGGTGGCGTGCAGTGTGGCGCGGATCGTGGGCATGGGGTGCGTGGGCTTCCCGGTCAGGCGGGTTCGGCGAGAAGCTGGTCGAGCAGGCCGTGCAGCTTGTCGAAGTCGGGTTCGCCGAGGATCTTCTGCACGATCCTGCCGTGCTTGTCGAGGACGTAGCTGGTCGGGGTCAGGCGCACGCCCTCGAAGCCGCGCGCGATGCTGCCGTCGCGGTCGAGCACGAAGGTGAAGGGCAGGGCGCTGCGCTCGACGAAGGCGGCGACCTGGGCGGGCGGGTCGTAGTCCATCGCCACCGCCACGGTGCGGTAGCCGCGCGCCTCGAACTTCTCCTGCGTCGCCTTCAGCGCCGGCATCTCCTTGATGCAGGTGGTGCAGGTCGTGGCCCAGAAGTTCACCAGCACCACCTTGCCGCGCAGGTCGGCAGTGCGGAAGCTCTGCCCCTGCAGCGTGGAGAAGGCCACGTCGGGGGCGACGGGCTTCTGGGTGAATACGAAGAAGCCGGCGACTGCGAGGACGAGGACCGCGACGGCGGCGGCGATCTTGAGCTTCATGGCGGGGTCCGGAACGGTTGAACTGCGCGGCGGCAGGCGCTTTAAGGGCGATTTTGAGCGAGCGCCCGGGGCTTGTCACCTTCGACCGGTCGGACAGGCGCTGCCTGCAAAGGTGCCCGTCTTGCTAGACTTCAAGCATCGGGGACGCGCGACCGGCGTCCCTGCACCTGTTTTCCGACATTCGATCCGAGGCAAGACCGCAATGACCAGCCCCCCCGTGTTTACCTGGAGTGACCGTTTCCTGCTCGGGCACCGCACGATCGACGACACCCACCGCGAGTTCGTCGAGTGCGTGGATGCGCTGCTGCGCGCGAGCGACGCGGAGATCCCCGCCGCGCTCGACGTCTTCGCCCGCCACGCCGAGGCGCACTTCGCGCAGGAGGACGCCTGGCTCTCCGCGGCCGATTTCCCCACCGGTGGCGACTGCCACATCGACGAGCACGCCAAGGTGATGGCCTCGGTGCGCGAGGTGCAGGAGCTCGTCGCCAAGGGCGAGGTGGAGATCGCGCGCGAGCTCGCGCAGGCGCTGATGGAC
>WBZL01000185.1_pt1 | contig 68206 bp, 78 predicted proteins | sample 5204291 | NCBI WGS metagenome assembly WBZL01 (sample SAMN12344345, study PRJNA552823) | activated sludge metagenome | biome: Activated sludge suspended growth; feature: Nitrification reactor; material: Wastewater; isolation source: activated sludge from nitrification reactor of wastewater...
CATTCCGACCGTGCTCTACATCGTCTGGGGTGTGATGGAGATCGCCTCCATCCCCGTGGCGAACTGATCCGGACGAGGTGCGGACATGGCCATAACCCCCCCGTCAAACCGTCTCTGGTGGAAGGAACCGATCCACGGAATCGAGCTTGCCTGGATCGTGATTGCCTTCCTCTGGGGGCTATTCATGTTCTTCTTCATGATCGCCTGGCACTTCATCGGCCAGCAGAACCTGTCGAACGAGACCTACAAGATCAGGCCCGAGCTTTACGTGGAGCGGGTGGAGGCCTTCGCCACGGAGTTCCAGGCCACGGGCGACGACGGCGCCCCGCTCGAGGAGGACGGCGTGCCGGTGGTGCGGCCACCCGCGGGCGGTGACGCCTACATCCTCGCGCGGCTGTGGGAGTTCTGGCCCATCCTCGAGCTGAAGAAGGGCGAAAGCTACCGCCTGCACCTGTCGTCTGCCGACTGGCAGCACGGCTTTTCGCTGCAACCCACGAACATCAACATCTCGGTGCATCCGGGGTACGAGCACATCATTAACCTCACGCCGACGCAAAGCGGCGTGTTCGGAATCGTCTGCAACGAATTCTGCGGCATCGGTCACCACACGATGACCGGTCGCATCCGCGTGGTGGACTGAGGGAGAAACGCCATGACGACCATCGACACAGGCGCGGTCCCGGCTCCCGCCGACACCGCGTCCTATCGTATCTGCCGCTTCTCGGGCCTCAGGATCGAGGCGAATGCGGAGCTTCTCATCAAGGTCAATGCCGTCGCCGCGGTCATCTTTCTGGCCGTTGGCGGCCTGATGGGGCTTCTCGTGGCCCTCACCCGCTGGCCGGCGGTCCAGCTTCTGCCCGCGGAGTGGTTCTATCTCGTCCTGACCGGGCACGGCGCGAACGTGCTTCTCTTCTGGATCATCTTCTTCGAGATTGCGGTGCTCTACTTCGCCAGCGCCGTGATCCTCGGTTCGCGTCTCGCGGCGCCGAAGGTGGCCTGGCTGGCCTTCATCCTCATGGTCGTCGGCGCGGTGATGGCGAACTACGCCGTGCTTCGCGGCGACTCGACGGTGATGTTCACCTCCTACCCGCCGATGCAGGCCTCGCAGTGGTTCTACCTCTCGCTGATCATCTTCGCGGTCGGCGCGCTGATCGCCACGTTCATCTTCTTCGGCACGCTCGTCGTGGCCAAGAACGAACAGACCTATGACGGATCGGTGCCCTTGGTGACCTTCGGGGCGATCACCGCGGGCATCATCGCGGTCTTCACCCTGGCCTCGGGCGCGATCATCCTGATCCCGACCTGGTTCTGGTCGCTCGGCCTCATCACCAACATCGACACGCTGATGTACAAGGTCGTCTGGTGGGGCATGGGCCACTCCAGCCAGCAGATCAACGTCTCGGCGCATGTCTCGATCTGGTATGCGATCGGCGCGATGGTCGTGGGCGCCAAGCCGCTGTCAGAAAAGGTCAGCCGCACCGCCTTCTTCATGTACATCCTCTTCCTGCAGCTCGCCTCCGCGCACCACATCCTGGCCGAGCCCGGCATGTCGTCGAGCTGGAAGATCGTGAACACCTCCTACATGATGTACCTCGCGGTCATGGGCTCGATGATCCACGGGCTTACCGTGCCCGGTGCGATCGAGGCGGCGCAACGGCGCAACGGCTTCACCCGTGGCGCGTTCGAATGGCTGACCAAGGCGCCCTGGGGCAACCCGGCCTTCGCCGGCATGTTCCTCAGCCTCGTGATGTTCGGCTTCATCGGCGGCATCTCGGGCGTGGTGCTCGGGACCGAGCAGCTGAACGTCCTGATGCACAACACGATCTATGTGCCGGGCCACTTCCACGGCACCGTGGTCGCCGGGACGACCCTGGCCTTCATGGCGATGACCTATCTTGTCGTGCCGCTGATCTTCCAGCGCGACATCATCTGGCCGGGCCTCGCCAAGTGGCAGCCCTTCGTCTTCGGCATCGGCGCCGGCGGCATCTCGCTCTTCATGATGGGGGCGGGCACCCTGGGGGTGGCGCGGCGGCATTGGGACATCTCGCTGACCGATGCCGCCCATGCCTACGAGTTTCCCGCGGCCGCCTATCTGATGATGGGGCTGAACGGAATCTTCGCGATCATGGCGGCGACCGGGGGCGTGATGTTCATCCTGGTCGTGGTGGCCTCCATCCTGGCCGGGCCCCGGCTCGACGTCGCGGGCGCGAAGCTGCGCTTCCCGCTGCATGACCGCAGCCGCGAGTCGGTAACGGAATACGGCAGCCACGGCACGCTGAAACTGCCGGGCACCCTGATCCTGGTGGGCATCTTCTTTGCCTGCTTCGTGCTCTACTACTTCGTGAACTGGAAGTACCTCTCCGAACTCTGGCAATTCTACTGATCGGAAGGGAGCCGACACATGCATGCCGCCCTCACCATGACCATCTCCATCCTGAAGCTCCGGATCGGCTCTTTCGTGGCGCTCGCCGCGCTGGTCGGCATCCTGTCCGCCGAGGGTGGCATGGGTTGGGGAGCGGCGGTGGCCTTCACTCTCGCCGTGCTCGGCGCCTCGGGCGCGGCGGGAGCCTTCAACCAGTATTTCGAGCGTGAAACCGACCGGCTGATGGCCCGTACCCATACGCGGCCCTTCGCCTGCGGGACGCTGAAGGCGGGGCCGATCTGGCCCGTCACTTTCAGCGCCCTTCTCGCCGTCTCGCTGCTGCTCGCCTGGGCCACGGGGGGAACGCTCGCTGCCGTCCTGGTCTTTGCGGGGGCGGCCACCTACGGCCTTCTCTACACGCTCGTCCTGAAGACGCGCACGGTTTGGAACGTGGTCATCGGCGGCGCGTCGGGCAGCTTCGCGCTTCTCGCCGGGGCGGTCGCCGCAGCACCGGAGTTCGGCCCCGTGCTGGGACCGGTACCGATCCTTCTCGCGGCGGTGCTCTTCCTGTGGACGCCGCCGCACTTCTGGGCGCTGGCCGCCGTGCGCGGCGAGGATTACCGGCGGGCGGGCATCCCGATGCTGCCGGTCACCCATCCACCCACGGTCTGGGCGCCGGCGATCTTCAGCCATGTGCTTTTCCTGGTGCTCCTTTCGCTTGGCCCGCTATTCTACGGCTTCGGACCGGTCTACGGCACCTTCGCCGTGGTCAGCGGCGCGGTGTTCCTGCGCGCATCCTGGCGGCTTCTCCGCGATCCGGTGCGCCAGAACGCCATGGCGACGTTCAAGGCATCGCTCCTGCACTTCGCCCTTCTGTCGCTGGGCGTCATCCTCGACCGGGGAGCGGCAGCGTGGGCCGGCTGACCGCCGCATTCCTCTGGCTCGTCCTCGCGTCGCCCCTTGCGGCGGAAGCGGTGAAACTCGACGCCGAGGTCGCCTACGAGCAAAGCCAGGCTGCGATCGGCGGACTCACGGGCGACCAAGTCCTGACCGACCATCGTGGCCAGCCGCTGCCGCTCGCCGACCTGCGCGGCCGACCGCTTGTCGTCTCGCTGGTCTTCACCAGCTGCGCGACGGTCTGCCCGATCACCACCGACCATTTGCGCGACCAGATCATGGCTGCGCGCCGCGCCGTGGGTGAGGACAGCTTCGCGGTGCTGACCTTCGGCTTTGACGCCAGCGGCGACACGCCCGCTCAACTGACCGGCTTCGCCGGCACGCATCGGCTGCTCGGCCTCGAGGATTGGTACGTCGCCAGCGCCGACGCGGCGACCACGGAGAGCTTCCTGCGCGAACTCGGCTTTTCCTTCGCGGCTTCCGCGCGCGGTTTCGATCACGTCACCCAGACGACGATCCTCGACGCGGAGGGCCGCGTCTACCGGCAGGTCTACGGCGAGACATTCCCGCTTCCCGTCCTTGTCCAGCCGCTTAAGGAACTCGTGCTCGGCACCGTCACGCGGTCGGTCGATCCTGGCGCGCTCTGGGACCGGATCAACTTTCTCTGCACGGTCTACAATCCGCTGACCGGGGCCTACCGCTTCGACTATGGCATCTTCTTCGGCATCTTCTTCGGAGGCGTGTCGCTGATCCTTACGGGCCTCGTGGTCCTCCGCCTCTGGCTGGAGCGGCGCCGGGCGATCCGCGGCGCGGCGATGCGCCCGATCCGGCGCGAGGTGTCATGACCACTGGCCCGCGCGCACTGCTCCGGCGCGGTTTCGACCGGGCCGAGAGGCTTCTCGATCGCGCCTTCGGCCCGGACTGGAATCCCTTGGCGCAGCTTGGGCCGATAGGCTGGTTCCTGTTCTGGATCGTCGCCGTCACCGGCATCTATCTCTTCATCTTCTTCGATACCGGCGTGACCGATGCCTATGCCTCGGTCGCATGGCTCAGCAGGGATCACTGGTGGCACGCGGGCGTCGCGCGGAGCCTGCACCGCTATGCCTCGGACCTCATGGTGGTCGTGATGTTCACGCACCTGATCCGCGAATGGGCGATGGATCGCTATCGCGGCTCGCGCTGGTTTTCCTGGGTAACCGGCGTGCCGGTGATCTGGTTTGTCTATCTTTCGGGGATCACCGGCTACTGGCTGGTCTGGGACAAGCTTGCCCAGTACATCGCCACGACGACGAGCGAACTCCTCGACACGCTGGGAATCTTCGCCGAGCCGATCGCGCGCAACTTCCTCGCGCCCGATCTTCTGGCGTCGCGCTTCTTCACGTTGATGGTGTTCCTGCACATCGCGATCCCGCTCCTCCTGCTGCTGCTGATGTGGGTGCACATCCAGCGCATCACCGAGGCGCGCACGAATCCGCCGCGCGGTCTTGCCGCCATCACCCTCGGCGCGCTTGTGGTGGGCGCGCTTCTGTCGCCGGCGCCGCTCGGCGCGGCCGCCGATCTCGCCACGGTTCCCATGCGTGTCGACATGGACTGGTTCCTGCTGTCGCTCTATCCGGTGATCGAGAGCGTGCCGGCCGGCGCGATCTGGGCCGGGGTCGTCGGCTTCACCGTGCTGATGATCGGCTTGCCCTGGCTGCCGGCCCGGCGCGACGGCGCTGCGGCCGCGGTCTTTCTCGACCATTGCAACGGCTGTTCGCGCTGCGTCGAGGATTGCCCCTATGCGGCGATCACGCTGGTGCCGCGGTCCGACGGACTTCCCTTTACCCATGAGGTCGAAGTGAACCCGGCGCGCTGCGTCGCCTGCGGAATCTGCATGGGCGCCTGCCCGTCCTCGACCCCCTTCCGCCGCACGGGAAATCTCGTCACCGGGATCGACCTGCCGGATCGCCCGCTGGCCGCGCTGCGCGCCGAGGTGATCCGGGCGGCGGACGGGACCTCGGGACCGGGCCGCGTGCTCACGCTGTCCTGCGCCTACGGCGCCGCGGCGGGCGACGCGCCCGGTCGGGTCGTGTTGCCCTGCGTCGCAATGGCGCCACCTTCGCTCGTCGACTTCATCATCAGCCGCGGCCTGGCCGACGGTGTTGCGGTGGCTGGCTGCGCCGAGCGCGACTGCCACAACCGCCTTGGTGTCGCCTGGACCCGTGCGCGTTTCGCGCGCGAACGCGACCCCTACCTCCGCGCGCGGGTGCCGCGCGAGCGGGTGCTGACCGTCTGGGCCGGCCCGACCGAGACGGCGCGCCTCGACGCGGAACTCGCGGGCTTCGCGGAGCGCCTGTCGTCGATGCCAGCCTACGAGAACCTGCGGCCGCTCGATCCGGACGAGGTGGCCGATGCCGAGGCGGCGGCCGCCGAAAGGGCCGCGGGATGACGGGTCAGAACTTCCCCTGGCGCGACCGCGCGCCGCACCTCGCCCTCGGCGGCCTGCTTTCGCTCGCACTCGTGCTCGGCGTCGCGGCGCTCTCGGCCCGGCCGGCATGGCGAAGCCTGCCGGAGGGTACCGGGCTCATCCGGCTCAGCCTGACCCATTCAGGCGTGCGGGCCTGCCGGGACCGCACCCCCGAAGAGCTTGCGAAGCTGCCGCGCAACATGCGCGACAAGCAGATATGCGATCGCCGCCGCGCACCGATCAGGGTCGAGATGGACATCAACGGCGAACCGGCCTACGCGGCGAATGTCAAGCCAAGCGGTCTTGTCGGCAGCGGTCCGTCGCGCATCTATGATCGGATCGAACTGCCGGCCGGGTCCTACCACGTCGATCTCCGGCTTGCCGACGACCCGGCAGCCCAGGGTTTCGCCTACAAGGCAAGCTACGATATAGTGCTGAAGCCGGCGGAGAGCGTCGCCATCGATTTCGACGCCGGCTCCGGCGGCTTCTACCTGCACGGACAGCAAAGGTGACCCATGGCACCGATCGAATGGAAACCCCAGTACAGCGTTGGCGACCCGGCGGTTGATCACGAACACCGGGAACTGGTGGACCTTGTGAACACCGCCGCCGCTGCCATTCTCGACCGCCGGCCGACCGCCGATGTGGACCGGTGCCTCGGCGATCTGATGCGCGCGATCTCGGCGCATTTCGCCCACGAGGAAAAGCAGATGCATCGGGCTGCCTACGACGAACTCGGTCCCCACAAGGCCGATCACGAGCGGCTGCTCGACTCGCTGCGCGACATCATGGACGGGACACAGGATACGCCGACCGCGGCCGACAGATTGACCGCCGTGCTCGAGGCCTGGTTCACGGACCATTTTCGCACCCATGACGCGCGACTGCATCGCCAGCTTGGACCGCACGAGCACTGACCCCCGGACCGGGCGCAGCCGCCCCTTCGCAGGATGTCCGACGCGAAAGGTTCCGCTCGTCCATCGGGGCCACGTCAAAGACCTCTCGGCCACGGCCGGCTGAAACCGTTCCGGACCAAGGCGCGGCGCCGGGAGAGCATCCATGCCGTTCGCCTCTGCGGATGTGGAGCTATGCGCGGCACCGCCATTGGAAAGGCCGGTGAGAATTATTTCCAACTGCTTGGAGCGACCCGCCGATTGACGGGTGGCCACGGATTCCGAGGGCTTCGCGCCTGGGTTGACAGGATCGGAGCCGCGCAGACCGGCACCAACCGGTCAGATCAATAGCTCGGCGGCGTTATCGCGCTGACGATCCTGGCCGGACCGTCGCCAACGTTCCGGAAGCGGTGCGGCCGGTTGCTGTCGAAATAGTACCCGTGGCCTTCGGTCAGTATCCAGGTTTCTTCGCCAACGGTCAGCTCGATCCTGCCCTCCAGCACCAGCCCGGCCTCTTGCGCGTCGTGCGAGAAGATCGCACCGGTATCCGCGCCGGGCACATAATGTTCCAACAGAACCTGCATGTTCCGGCCGAAATGGTTGAAGCCGACGACGCGATAGGAGATTTCGTTGGGATTTCCGATCTCGACCAGATCTTCCGGCCGATAGACCGGGCTGTGGTCATGGCTTGCGCGCAGGCCCGAGAAGAATTCCACCATCGTGGTCCCGAGCGCCTCCACCACGGCCCCCAGCGTGTCGACCGACGGGCTCATCCGGTCACGCTCGATCAGCGAGATGGTGGAATGCGACACCCCCGCCCGCGCGGCGAGTTCGCGTGCGCTTAACTGGCGTCTGCGCCGCAATTCGCGGACATGTCGGCCGATGTTTGCCATGACGGCTCCGGCAATCGGGATAATTTGGTCAGTATATGCACCGCATGACCAAGGGGCAATTGCGTCAGACGTGATCAGGCTGAAAACTCGCTCCGAACGTGACCAGCGACTGAAAGAACGATGACCGATCTGCCCATTGAACTGCAAAAGCGCATCACCAGCATCAAGGCGCCAGCGCGCGATGCGGGTTCCGACAATTCCGACGTGGAAGCGACGGTCAAGGCCGTGCTCGCCGACGTGAAGGCGCGCGGTGATGCTGCCGTGCGTGACTATTCGGTGAAGTTCGACAAGGCCGCGATCGGAGAACTGGAAGTCACCATGGCGGAACGCGAGGCCGCGGTGGCCGCGCTCGACCCGCAGACGCGCGCCGACACCCAGTTCGCAATCGACAACGTGACGGCCTTCGCCCGGGCGCAGTTGGGCACGATCCAGCCGCTGGAGATCGAGACCCTGCCCGGCATCCACCTTGGCCATCGCGTCATCCCGATCGACCGGGTGGGCTGCTATGTGCCGGGCGGGCGCTATCCGCTGCTTTCGGCTCCTGTCATGACGATCGTTCCGGCCCGGGTCGCGGGCGTGAAGGAGGTGATTGCTTGCCTCCCGCCCAACGCGCATCAAGCCATGATCGCGGGTTGCCACATGTCCGGCGCCGACCGCATCTTCCGCGTCGGTGGGGCGCAGGCCATCGCCGCGATGGCCTACGGGACGGAGACGATCCCCAAGGCCGACAAGATCGTCGGCCCCGGAAACGCCTTCGTGAACGAGGCCAAACGGCAAGTGTTCGGCCCGGTGGGGATCGACCAGCTTGCCGGACCGTCGGAAATCTACATCCTCGCCGATGACAGCGCAAACGCCCGCATGATCGCGACAGACCTTCTGGCGCAGGCCGAACATGACGTCCGCACCCGGGTCGGACTGATCACCACGGACCGCGGCCTGGCCGAGGCGGTGCTGGCCGAGATGGACCACCAGCTTGCGGGCCTGCCGACCGCGCCGGTGGCCGGAGTGGCCTGGCGCGACTACGGCGAGATCATCCTCGTGCCGGATGCGGAGACGATGATTGCTGTCTCGGACCAGATCGCCGCGGAGCATTTGCAGGTCCACACAAGGGACGCGCTGGAGTTCTCGCACCGGCTGACGTCCTATGGGTCCCTTTTCATCGGAGAGAACGCCTCGGTCGTCTATTCGGACAAGTGCATCGGGACGAACCACACGCTGCCCACGATGGCAGCGGGGCGCTACACCGGTGGACTGTGGGTCGGGGCCTATGTAAAGATCTGCACCCACCAGTGGATCGAGGACGGGGCGATCGATCAGGTCGCGCTGCCCGCGATCCGCCAGAGCGCGTCCGAAGGACTGGAGGGTCACCGCAGGGCGGCCGCCTTCCGCGTCGAAAGAAACTGACCACGCCCGACGCGCTTGCCCAAGGGCGAACGGCACATCCGAACCACAAGCAGGGAGATGAACATGATCCAAGAAAACAAGACTACCGCCCTCCGCAGGGCGCTTGCCATCGGCGCCACGGCGCTTGCGCTAGGGGGCGGTGCGGCACAGGCACGCGACCTCACCATCGTGTCCTTCGGCGGCACCTTCCAGGACGCGCAGCGCGAACTGTTCTTCAAGCCCTTCGCGGAAAAGCTGGGCAAGCCGGTGCTGGACGAGGCCTGGGACGGCGGTTACGGCGTGCTGCAATCCAAGGTGAAGGCTGGCCAGCCGAACTGGGACGTCGTCCAGGTCGAGGCCGAGGAACTCGCCCTTGGCTGCGCCGACGGCATCTTCGAGAAGCTGGACTGGGAAAAGCTCGGCGGTCAGGACAGCTTCATTCCCGGCAGCACCTCGGAATGCGGGGCGGGGCACATCGTCTGGTCCGTGGCCATAGCCTATGACGGGAACAAACTGACCGACCAGCAGCCGCAAAGCTGGGCCGACTTCTGGGATGTCGAGAAGTTTCCGGGAAAGCGCGGGATGCGCAAGACCGCGAAATATGCGCTGGAAGCTGCGCTGATGGCCGATGGCGTACCCTCGGATCAGGTCTATGAAATGCTTGCGACGCCGGAAGGCGTGGACCGGGCCTTCGCCAAGCTGGACGAACTGCGTCCGAACCTGGTCTGGTGGGAGGCCGGCGCACAGCCCCTGTCGATGCTGCAGACCGGCGACGTGGCGATGTCCACAGTCTACAACGGCCGCATCACCGGCCTGAACCGGACGGAAGGCACCAACATGAAGCTGGTCTGGAACCAGTCGATCTATGCCGTCGACAGCTGGGTCATCCTCGCGGGGGCGGAAAACAAGGACGCCGGGCAGGATTTCATCGCCTTCGCAAGCGCGCCCGAGAACCTGTCGAAGCTGCCCGCGCAGATCGCCTACGGCCTGCCGGTGATCGCGGCGGCGGCGATGGTTCCGGCCGAATTCGCGGCCGACCTGCCCACCAACCCCGATAACCTGGCGGTCTCGCTGAACCTCGATGTCGACTACTGGGTTGATAACTCCGAGGAACTGACCAAACGGTTCAACGCCTGGGTCGCCCAGTAACGCCCCCGGCGACTGCCCGGTCGAAAGGCCGGGCGGTCGCCTCGTACCCGTCACCGCAAGCAGGGTAGACAGCAGGGCAAACTTCAACGAGAACGGCCCGCAAGCGCAGCAGGCTGCATCGGGGATATCATGTCCGGAGCGTTCATCAGCTTTCAAGACGCCACCAAGGATTACGGCTCCGTGCGCGTGGTCGAGAACCTCAATCTCGACATCGCGCGCGGCGAATTCGTCAGCCTGCTAGGCCCGTCGGGATCGGGCAAGACGACGCTTCTGATGATGCTGGCGGGGTTTGAAAGTGTCAGCGGCGGCACGATCACGCTCGATGGCAAGGTCATCAACGACTTGCCCACCTACAAGCGCGACATGGGCGTGGTGTTCCAGAACTACGCGCTCTTCCCGCACATGACCGTTGCCAGGAACGTGGCCTTCCCGCTGGAGATGCGGGGCGAGGCAAAGGCCGTGACGGCGGCCAAGGTGAAGAAGGCCCTGGACATGGTGCAGCTTGGCCAGCTGGCCGACCGCCTGCCGGGGCAGCTTTCCGGGGGGCAGCAGCAACGCGTGGCGCTGGCCCGCGCGCTGGTGTTCGAACCGCGTGTCGTCCTGATGGACGAGCCGCTGGGTGCGCTGGACAAGCAGTTGCGCGAACAGATGCAGCTGGACATCCGCGAACTGCACCATCGCCTCGGCCTGACGGTGATCTTCGTCACCCATGACCAGGACGAGGCGCTGACGATGTCGGACCGGATCGCCATCTTCAATCATGGCAAGATCCAGCAGTGCGCCGCCCCGCGTGAGGTCTACGACCATCCAGCCAACCGCTTCGTCGCCGAATTCATCGGCGAGACAAATCTGCTGGACTGCAAGGTGTCCGAAAACGCGGGGGAGACGTTTTCGGTCACGCTTGACGACGGTTCGGTCGTCGCCGCCCATGGCCTGCCGGGCCTCGTGGCCGGGGATCGGGCTCTCCTGTCGCTCCGACCCGAACGGATCGAGATCCTGCCGGCGGAAACGGATGCCACAGCGACCGGCCAGAACAGGCTGGCGGGCGAGATCCTCGACACGATCTATCAGGGCGACCATCTGCGCGTCGTGATCGAGACGGCAGTGGGACAGATCATCGCCCGCACGGACCGCAAGGCGCAGGAGTGGCCCGTCCGAGCCAGGGTCATGCTGACCTTCCGCGCTGCCGATGGCTGGGTGATTGCGCCATGATCAAGGCAGCCCCCATGCGCGCGCTGCTGCTGCTCGGGCCCCTGCTGGTCTTTCTTGGCCTGTTTTTCGTCTGGCCGCTGGTCACCGTGATCGCGCAATCGGTGTCCGACCCGTCCGTGTCGCGCGTTCTGAACCGGACCGCAGCCGCCATCGACGGTTGGGACGGCACCGGCGTGCCCTCGGCCGAGGTGCAGGCCGCCTTCCGCGCCGACGTTGTCGCCAACACCGACGATATGGCCATGGGCGACGTGACGCGGCGACTGAACGCGACAAAATCCGGTTTTCGCTCGCTGATGGGAAAGACGGTGTCCGCAGTCAAGGAAGATCCGGACATCGACCTTGCCCGGATCGACGACCGCTGGACCGATACGGCCTACTGGCAGGCGATCCAGGACAACGCATCGCCCTACACCGACGCCTTCCTCCTGGCCGCGCTGGACCTTGAGCGGGACAAGTCCGGCAACATTGCCGCCATGCCCGAGGGTACATCGGCAAATGCAACGATCCTGTTGCGGACGCTTTGGACGGCGGGCGTGGTGACGTTCTGCTGCCTTGTCATCGGCCTGCCGTATGCGATGATCGCTGCCTCGGTGCAGGGCTGGAAGCGGTCGGTCCTCTTGGGGGCGGTGCTCCTGCCCTTGTGGACGTCGCTTCTGGTGCGCACGGCGGCCTGGATGATCATCCTGCAGGACAACGGCATCATCAACCAGGCACTGATGGGGCTGGGCGTGATTTCGCAGCCGCTGGCGCTGATCTACAACCGGTTCGGGGTGGTGCTTGCCATGACGCATGTGCTTCTGCCCTTCATGGTCCTGCCCATATACTCGGTCCTGTTGACCGTGCCGGGCAACCTGATGAACGCCGCGGCTTCGCTCGGGGCGCATCCGGTGCGGGCCTTCCTGCGCGTTCTGCTGCCGCTGTCCTTCCGCGGGGTGGTATCGGGCACGTTGCTCGTGTTCATGGCGGCAATCGGGTATTACATCACGCCGGCGCTGCTCGGCGGGGCGTCGGATCAGATGCTGTCCTCGGTCATCGCCTTCTATGCCACGGGGTCTGCGAACTGGAGCATGGCCGCCGCACTCGGGCTGATCCTGCTCGTGCTGACGCTCATCCTCTATGCGGTGTACAACCGGCTGTCGCGCGATCCGGTGGAGGCGAGATGATGGCGATGTCGCTTTTCAAGTCCGTCTATGCCACGCTGATCGTCGGGTTTCTGGTTGCCCCGCTTCTGGTGGTGCTGCCGCTTGCCTTCACCTCGGGCGCGTTCCTGACCTACCCGATCCCGTCCTATTCGTTCCGCTGGTTTTCCGAACTGGTCGAAAACACGGTCTGGAGCCGGGCGATCCTGAACAGCCTGCTGATCGCCGGTTCAACGACGGTGGTTGCCACGTTGCTGGGTACGCTCGCGGCGCTTGGGCTGAGGGCGCGCAACCTCGTGCTGTCGTCGCAGATCCGCACGCTTTTCCTGTTGCCGATGGTCGTCCCGGCCGTGGTGCTGGGCGTGGGGATGCAGGCGCTGTTCGTGCGCTTCGGAATCAACTCGACCTACCTGTCGGTCATCGTGGCGCACAGCGTCATCGCCATTCCCTTCGTCGTGATCTCGGTCTCCGGCGCGCTGGGCGGGATCGACCGCCGGGTGGAGCGCGCCGCCGAAAGCCTTGGCGCCCGGCCGCACAAGGTGTTTTTCCTCGTAACCCTCCCGCTGGCCATGCCGGGCGTGGCGTCGGGAGCGGCGCTGGCCTTCGCCACCTCGCTGGACGAGGTCGTCCTGACGCTCTTCGTCGCCGGGCCGAACCAGCGCACGCTTGCCCGCCAGATGTTTTCCACCCTGCGCGAGAACATCAGCCCGGCGATCGCATCGGCGGCCTTCGTGATCATCGTGGGCACAATCCTGGTTGCGCTGCTGCTTCTCTTGATGCGCCGCCGTTCGGCATGAGGTCCCTGACGAGGGCAGCGGCAACTCGAGCGTAGCGCGCAACGCCACCGACCGCGCTCCTCCACGTCCGGACCGAGCGCTGGAAGGAGCGTCCCGCCCGGAACCTGCCGGGCCGGACCGGCATTCCGCACGGCAAGGGGAGTCCCATCGCACCGGAAGCCGTCGGATCCTGCGACGCCATCTTCGATGTCGAGCACCCGGTGCGCGGTCCGACCGCCGAGGCCCGCCATGACGCCCTTCATCGGCAGGTGGGCACGATGATACCGCACCTACACGATCAGCCCAGGCGCCGCGCGCACGATTCCGAGCGTCGGATATCCCCCCGCGTCCGCCCGGATCACGGCGGGACACACCCCAATGCCGGCGACGAGGATCGGCACATCTCAGCCGAGAAGCGTGAAAAGCGGGGTGCGCATTATCGGGTGCTTGCCATGCGTCATGTCGCATCCTCCCGTGCCAGTCTCTCGCGGAGATAGTCCCGCAGCACCACCGCCTGGTTGTGATCGCGGTCCTTCGCCCCGTAGAGCAGGACGACCGGGCCTTTCCGGCACCAGGCCAGGCAGCGCTCCAGCGCCTCGTCGCTCGCGTCCAGTTCGGCGTGATAACGGCGCCGGAACTCATCCCACCTGTCGGGGTCGTGGCCGAACCACTTGCGCAGTTCGGTGCTCGGGGCGACCTCGCGGATCCAGTCGTCAAGCGCCAGACCCGCCTTGCTGATCCCCCGCGGCCAGAGGCGGTCGACCAGCAGGCGCGCGTGCTGCGCATCGCCGGGACCGTCGTAGACCCGTGCGACACCGATGTCCGGTGCGTCCGTCATCCCGTGGCGTCGTCCTCCAACAGCTCCAGCGCCTTGACCGAATGGGCGAAAGCGGCACCCGCGCGCATCTCGGCCGCGACCCAGATCGCCTCCATGATCTGCTCGGAACTCGCACCCTCGCGCTTTGCCGCTTTCACATGGCCCTCTATGCACCATGGGCACTGAGTGACATGGGCGACGGCCACGGCGATCAGCTGCTTGGTCCTCGTGTCAAGCGCGCCCTCGGCAAAAACGGCCTTGGAGAAATCGCGGAACGCGTCGTCGGCATGCGGAGCAAGGGCGTGGCGCCGCTCGGCATGGGCGCGGGTTGCCCTTGGAAAGTGAAGGTCAGCCATGTGCCACGCCTCCCGCTTCGAATTGCGGAAAGAGCACGTCGTTTTCCAGTCGCATGTGCTCCTCGAAATCCGTGATGAATTCATCGAGTCCGGCATAGAGGGCGGTCCAGGTGCCACAGGCTCCCTGCGGCAACGTCAGGCCAGCGGTGAGGCGGCGGATCTCGGCGACTTCCGCGGAATGGTCGTCATGGTCGGCGCGCATCACCGCGATCGGGTTCTCGATACCGGGTCCGCCGCCCCTGCGGATGGCGGGAAAGAGGATCAACTCCTCCTTCTTCATGTGCACCTCCATCTCGCCGATCATGCGGCGCAGGACGGCGGAGAGACCCTCGGGTACATCCTCGTCGCCGAAGTGCACGTTCTCGACCCGTTCGGCCATCTCGGCCAGAGACGGCAGCTGATTGCGATGGCGCGCATGATAGCGCGTCTCGATGTAGCGCGTCAGTTCGGCGGCGTCGTCAATCGGGGCAGCATCGGACATTTGGGCATCCTTTCGTCAGCGTAGGGCAGGAATGGGGTCGGAGGCGGCCCTCGCCTCGGATACCGCCAGGAGGAGCGAACGGGCGATACGTTCGGCGCGAAGCGTGACATGCGCGGCGCCTGCGGGCGTACAGGTCTCGCGCGCTGTCGCACGGAACAGGTCGAGCCAACGCTCGAAATGGGCTCCGTCAATCGGCAGGGCCATGTGCGCCGGTACCGGGCGGCCATGGTACCGCCCCGTCATCAGCGCGACCGACGACCAGAAGGCAACCATGCGCTCCAGATGCGGCCCCCAGTCTATGATGCGTGCGCTGAAGATCGGGCCCAGCACCGGGTCGCGTCGGATCCTGCCGTAGAAGCCGTGGACGAGGTCCCGCAGCACCTCTTCGTCGAGGCCCGTTTCAGCCATGATGGCCGCGGTGATCTCCGGCCGGACGGAGGCAACATGTTTGGTCCGTCCGAGCGCAGGCATGAAGGGACTCGCGGTTTCCGTCTTGCAATTGAAGTTATATCTGCTAATAGGTATTGTAAATACCGATTAGATGGGGAATGCAGCGTCGATGCGTCTCACCTCCCTCAAAAACCATGGATCAAGGCTGCTGATGCGGATGGCGGGCGCGCCGGGGCGCACCTTCGCGACCATAGAACTGGCCGACGAGTTCCGGCTTTCGCGCGACCATCTGGCCAGGATCATTCAGCACGTCATCGGCGCCGGTCTGACCGACAATCGACCCGATGCTCCGTCCGGTTGGGCATCGGGGATACGCAATTCAAGCACGGAAGGAACGCCCAATGACGACCTGGCTCCCCACCCTGAAGACGGCAACCCCGCAAGAGGGCTATGAACTGGCCGTGAAGATGGCCCGCGTCGCCATCAAGATGACCCAGCCGGACGCAGAGGTGCGCAACAAGCTGCGTCCGGTCTATGCCGAGAATGCCGACGCGCTGATCGCCTCAAGCCAGGTCGTGGCGACGCATTTCGCCACCGTGGCGGCGGCGAACGACTATTGGAGAGATGCGACATGACCGCAGTTGAACGCAAGGCCGCTGATTTTGTCGTCGACGCCGCGTTGCTGGCCGACGCGTTCGCGCTTTCGCAGGACGACATCAAGGCGCGGATGCGCGACGGCGCGATCACATCGCGCTGCGAGGCCGGTGTGGACGACGACGCCGGTCGCTGGCGCCTGACGTTTCACCACGGGGACCGCGCTTGCCGCTTCATCGTCGACGAAGCGGGCAACGTCCTGAAAAGGGTGACGTTCCCGATCAAGGCCGGACCGCGAGACCACGCTGCAGGACATGGCGACGCCGGAGCGATACCCGACGGCACGAGGATCGCCTCATGAGTCCCGACGCCCTTCTCGAATAAGACGGTCACCCCTCATCACGATCGATCTCTGCGACGGTCTGCGCCGCGCAGGCATACGGCTGTCCGGAAACCCGGCCGATCATGGTGCCCGATGAGGCAGGCGCCATGCTGGGCGCGGGGAGATCGACACCGCAATACGTCATCTCGGCCTTCTTGCTGCGACGAGCGCGCGAGACCCTGCTCGTGGACCGGGAACACGGGGAACGCCTGCTGACGGATTACGTCATCGGCATCGGATACCGGTGATCCGGAGCGGGTTGGCGACTCAACGGGAACCCGATCCGGCGCGCCAGAGCCTCGAACTGGATCAAATCGGTATGGTCAATTCCGATACGCCACCCCCGGGGGAGGTTTGTGCCGATGACCGTTCGAACTGCCTCGTCACTTCTGTCAATCCTTGGCCGCGACGCGGTGGTCCTGCGGGTCCGCTGGCCCGCCCGTGAGGGCCGGGATGACGCCACGGTTCAGGGCAACGCCTATCGCATCCGCACCATCGAGCTCTGGATACTGGTCCCTGTCTGGCTCCCGACCACCGCCTGGCTGTTCCGCGAAAACCCCTATGCGGCGCCGGCGGCCGCGGCGCAGGGGGTAAACGTCACCGGCAACCGATGGTACTGGTATCTCGATCGCACCGAGGTGGCTGCGGGCCAGCCGGTGGAGTTCCGCGTGACCAGCGTCGATGCGAACCACGGCCTCGGCATCTACGATGAGTCCGGCGCGCTCGTCGCCCAGTCCCGGGCCATGCCCTTCTTAGTCAACCGTCTCACACATGTCTTCGAGACGCCCGGCACCTACAGGGTGCTCTGCCTCGAGTGTTGCGGGCTGGCGGATCACGACTTGGCGGCCGAAATCGTGGTGGCCGAGGGCGGCGAGGTAAACCGTGGCATGGTTTCGGTGCGGCGGCACAGGCCAACCAGGGCGTTGGCGGTGCGTCGGATCTCAGTCATGAGTGTGCGGCGCCGCTAGAGCGCCTCGAAAGCCGCCTTTTGCCGCGCCGTCCAGCGGACGTGGAGCCGGTGGCCCTTGGCCGTCTCCTCCTCGCCGGTGACGACGCCGTTCTCGTAGAGCCAGGCCCGGCGCCGGCCCTCGCTGAAGGGCAGCGTGAGGTCTGCGGGGAACCGTTCCGACCCGAGCGCCGTCTCGATCGCGTCGAGAAGCGGCGCCAGCCCGTCGCCGGTCAGCGCCGAGACGGCATGGATGCCCGGCTTGCGCGCATCCTCCACCAGAAGCGCCGCGCGGTGATCCTCGGGGAGAAGATCGATCTTGTTCCAGACCTCGAAGAGCGGCACATCGCCGTCCACGCCGAGGCTTTCGAGGATCGCGCGCACGTCGGCCGCCTGTTCCTCGGTCTCGGGGTGCGAGATGTCGCGGACATGGAGGATGAGGTCGGCCTCCAGCACCTCTTCGAGCGTGGCGCGGAACGCAGCGACAAGCTCGGTCGGCAGGTCCGAGATGAACCCCACCGTGTCCGACAGGATGACCTTCTGCCCCGAGGGCAACGCCACGGCCCGCATCGTCGGGTCGAGCGTGGCGAAGAGCATGTCCTTCGCCAGTACCTCCGCCCCCGTCATCCGGTTGAAGAGCGTGGACTTGCCGGCATTGGTGTAGCCGACGAGGGCGACGATCGGGAACGGCACCTTCCGCCGCGCCGCCCGGTGCAGTTCGCGCGTCTTTACCACACGGCCGAGCTGGCGGCGGATCTTGATCACCTCGTCGTCGATGGCACGCCGGTCGGCCTCGATCTGAGTCTCGCCGGGCCCGCCGACGAAGCCGAAGCCGCCGCGCTGGCGTTCAAGGTGGGTCCAGGCGCGCACCAGCCGCGTGCGCTGGTAGCTCAGGGCGGCCAGCTCCACCTGCAGCACACCCTCGCGCGTGCGCGCGCGGTCCGCGAATATCTCGAGGATCAGCCCCGTCCGGTCGAGGAGCTTCACGCCCCATTCCTTCTCGAGGTTGCGCTGCTGGACCGGGCTCACCGGCCCGTCGACAAGCACCAGCCCGACCTCCGCCTCGGCGAAGCGCGTCTTCAGGTCCGCGATCTTCCCCGACCCGAACAGCATCCCGGCATGAACCGTCGGAAGCCGCACGATCTCGGCGCCGACGACCTCGATGGCCGGCAGCGCCGCCGCAAGGGCCGCGGCCTCCGCAAGCGCATTTCCGGGCGTCCGCGACTTGCGGCCCGTGCGCAGGTCCGGATGAAGGACATAGGCCCGCGTGGGGCCGTCCGCTGGGCTTCGCTCGCTTGTCAGTCCTCGCCCTCGTAAAGCGAGATCGGCTGACCCGGCATGATCGTCGAGATCGCGTGCTTGTAGACGAGCTGGGACTGGCCGTCCCGGCGCAGCAGCACGCAGAAATTGTCGAACCAGGTGATGACGCCCTGCAGCTTGACCCCGTTGATCAGGAAGATCGTGACGGGAATCTTCGCCTTGCGGACATGGTTGAGAAAGGCATCCTGCAAATTCTGTTTGTCGGCAGCCATGATTATCGTCGCCTTGCGCTTTTCTTGCTGTCTTATGGTCCAGCGTTATCCCCGCCCCTCGGCGCTGCACCGGGGACTTGGATCAAGTATGCGGAAGATTTCGGGACTTTCCACCCCCAATTTGATCCCGGCCCGAACCGGCCGGCGGGGCGGGCCTAGCGGCGCCAGAAGTCCGGGTTGAGGAGCGCGATGATCGCGAGTGTCTCGAGCCGGCCGAGCACCATGGCGCCAGCGGCCACCGCCCGCGCGGCGCCGTTCAGTTCCGACCACGACAAGGGGGCCTCGGACGCAAAGCTGGCAAGCGGGCCGGTCGTTGACAGGGCTGCGACGGCGAAGGTCGTGGACGCGACAAAGTCGAGCCCGGTGAGCGCGAGCGCAAGCATGATGACGGCGATCGAGATCGCGAAGAGCATGAAGAAGATCCATGCCATCTGCGCCCCCTGGCGACGCAGCCGCCGGGCCTCCTGTCCCGCGCCGCCGACCGAGTTCGGATGGACGAGCCGTTCGATTTCCCGTTCGCCGTGGCGGTAGAGAGCGTAGACGCGCAGGAGCTTCACCCCACCCGCCGTCGTCGCCACCCCGCCGCCCATCACCGCGAGCCCCGCGAGGATCAGGCCCGGCGATGCAAGGCCCGACCAGCTTCGCGCCTCGGCCCAGTCCGTGGATTCAAAGCCCGTCGTGGTGAGGAACGACAGGACCGTGAACAGAGTGCCCCAGAGGGCGCGGAGGGCGGCGGCGGTATCCTTGACCTCGTCCACCTCGAGCGCGCCGATCCAGTGGCGCAGGAACAGGAGTGCGGGCACAACCGTCACGATCAGGAGCGCCATCCGGAGTTCGGGATCGGTTCTGAGACCCATCGCGTTGCGGAATGTCCGGCCTGACGGATAGAGCCGGCGCGACAGCGCGAAGATCAGAAACAGGAAGATCGCGAATTCGCCCCAGAAGCCCGCGCCCGTACCGTAAAGGCCCCCCTTCGGCGAAATGCCCGAGGTGGCGAGGGTCGACATCGCGTGACATGCTGCCGTCAGTGCCCCGTCTCCCGCGAGGATCAGGAGTATCCACAGCGCCAGCGTCAGGCCGGCATAGGCCGGAAAGAGCGTCAGCGTGTCGCGCAGGACCCGGTGGGAGGGGCTCGCACCCCGCGCCGCGGGGCCGCCGGACAGCGCGCCCTGCCCGGCTGGTGTCCCGCTCAGCACCTCGAATCCGCCGAGGTTCATCGGTGCGAGCACGGCAGCCGCGGTGACGAGGACGAAGAAGCCGCCCATCCATCCCACCAGCGCCCGCCACAGATGCACCGACTGCGGCAGTCGGTCGGGCTCGAAGAGCGTTGCCCCGGTTGTCGTCACCGACGACACCATCTCCCACCAGGCGCTGTAGTAACTGGTGCCCGGCACCGCCTCGGCGAAGGGTACCGCGAGCATCAGGGGCAGCACCGTGAAGGCGGCCAGCAGGGTCAGAAGCTGGTTCCGGGCCGGGTGACCGGCCCGGTTCGCGGCCGTCGCGATGCCGATCAGCACCGTCAGGAGGAAGAAGAGCGTGCCTGAGTAGAAGAAGACCCGCGACACGCCGTAATCGCGTGCACCGAAGGCGTGGAACGCCGGAAGATACATGGCGAGCGCCCCGATCCCCATCAGGATGACCATCAGCGGAAGATCGAGCACGCGCTGCATGGGCTCAGAAGAAGTCGATCGAGACCTGCAGGAGCCGCTCGACCTCCGGCACGTCGCCCGACATGCAGAACAGCGCGATCACGTCGCCCTCTTCCACCCGCGTGTCGCCGGTGGGCTTCACCACCTTCTCGCCCTTCATCAGGGCGCCCATGAGAACGCCTTCGGGGAACTCGATCTCGCGCACGAGCCGGCCGGCGATGGGCGAGGTGGACAGCACCTGCGCCTCGATCACCTCGGCCTCGGCGTCACCGACCGAATAGATCGCGCGCACCCGGCCGTGCCGGATGTGGCGCAGGATCGACGAGACGGTCGTCGCGCGCGGGTTGATGTAGGCGTCGATGTCGAGCGCGCCCATCAGCGGCACCAGCGTCGGGTCGTTGACGAGCGCGATGGCCATGGGGCAGCCGGCCTGCTTGGCACGAACGGCGGCGAGGATGTTGGTCTTGTCGTCGTCCGTGACGACGAGGACGGCATCGGCACGCTCGATGTTGGCCTCGGCGAGCAGATCGGCGCTCATCCCGTCGCCGTTGAGCACGATGGTGCGCTGCAGGGAATCCGCCGCCCGCTCCGCCTGCGCGCGGCTCCGCTCGATGATCTTGGCGCGGATCCGGTCGGTCCGCCGCTCCAGCGCCTGCGCCACGGCAAGACCGACATTCCCGCCGCCGATGATGACGATCCGTTCCTGCTTCTTCGTCGCCTTGCCGAAGATGTCCAGCGTCCGGTTCACGTCCTCGACATGGCTGAAGACGTAGATCTGGTCTCCGGCGAAAAGCTGGTCGCCCGGCTCCGGCGCGAAAAGGCGCCCCTCGCGGCGAATGCCGACGACAATGGCACGGAGGGTGGAAAAGAGATCCGTCAACTGCCTGAGCGGCGTGTTCAGCACCGGGCAGTCCTCGTCGAGCGCGATGCCCAGAAGCTGGGCCCGGCCGTTCATGAAGCTCTCGGTGTCGAAGGTGGACGGCGCGGCGAGCCGTTGCAGCGCGGCCTCGGCCACCTCGCGTTCGGGGCTGATCACCACGTCGATCGGCAGGTGATCGCGGCGATAGAGGTCGGAATAGATCGCATCCATGTAGGACTGCGCCCTGAGCCGTGCGATCTTGCGGGTGATGCCGAACACCGAGTGCGCGACCTGGCAGGTGACCATGTTCACCTCGTCCGAGTGGGTCGCCGCGATGATCAGGTCGGCGTCTCGCGCGCCGGCGCGTTCGAGCACATCGGGGTAGGAGGCGAAGCCGGCCACGCCCTGCACGTCCAGCGTCTCGGTCGCGCGGCGGACGAGGTCGGCGTTGTTGTCGACGACCGTCACGTCGTTCTTTTCGCCCGCCAGGTGGCGCGCGATCTGCCAGCCGACCTGACCCGCGCCGCAGATGATCACTTTCATGGCCCGCTCCCGGATGAGGCCCGCCCTTGATAGGCGCGCCTCGATGGGCGGTCAACGCCGGTCGATCCGATCCCGGGGTACGCGGCAGGCATCGCACCCTTCACGCCCCGAAACGGAAAACGGAGGCTTATCAAGCGTCTTCCTCTTCATCCTCATCCTCGAGATGCGCGATCCGTGCGCCCGACTTCGAGGTCGTGACGACGCCGAGCGACTTGAGCTTGCGATGGAGCGCCGAGCGCTCCATGCCGACAAAGGTCGCTGTCCGGCTGATGTTGCCGCCGAAGCGGTTGATCTGGGTCAGGAGATACTCGCGTTCGAACAGCTCCCGCGCCTCGCGCAGGGGCAGCGTGGCGAGCCCGCCCGACAGCACGATCCGCCCTTCCTCCGCCTGGCCATCGCCCTGCCCCGGCAGTTCGCGCGCCTCGATCGGCCCGCCGCCCTCGCCGAGGATCAGCACCCGTTCGATCACGTTCCTCAGCTGGCGGATGTTGCCGGGCCAGGCCATGGTCTGCATCAGCGCCTCGGCTTCCGCGCTGAGCGCGCGCAGCGGCAGGCCCTGCGTCCTGTTGAACCCCTCGATGAAGTGGCGCGCAAGCTCGGGAATGTCCTCCCTCCGCTCCTCGAGCGCCGGGACCGCGACGGGCACCACATTCAGCCGGTCGTAAAGCTCCTGGCGGAACCGCCCCGCGACGATCTCCGCCTGCAGGTCGCGCGTGGTCGAAGAGATGACGCGCAGGTCCACGCGCACCTTGTCCGATCCGCCCACGCGGCTGAACTGCTGTTCGGTCAGCACCCGAAGGATCTTCGACTGCGTGCCCGGCGGCATGTCGGCGACCTCGTCGAAGTAGACGACGCCGCCGTGCGCCTGCTCCAGCAGCCCCTTCTCCACGCCCCGCTCGGAGGTCTCGCGGCCGAAGAGTACCTCCTCCATCCGCTCGGGTTCGATCGAGGCGGAGGAAACGGTGACGAAGGGCCCGGTCGCGCGGCTGGAATTCAGATGGATGTAGCGCGCCGCCACTTCCTTGCCGGACCCCGGCTGGCCGGTCAGCATCACCCGCCCGTTGGACTTCGTGACCTTGTCGAGCTGGCCCCTCAGCGCGCGGAAGGCCGGCGAGGAACCGATCATCTCCGACGAGGTCACATCCCGGCGGCGGAGCGTGGCATTCTCGCGCCTCAGCCGCGAGGTCTCCATCGCGCGGCGGATGACGACGAGAAGCTGGTCGATGTTGAAGGGCTTCTCGACGAAGTCGTAGGCACCCTGCTTGATCGCCGCCACCGCGATCTCGATGTTGCCGTGACCCGAGATGATGATGATCGGCACGTCCGGGTTGTCGCGCTTCACCGTCTTGAGGATGTCGATCCCGTCCATCCGGCTGTCCTTCAGCCAGATGTCGAGGATCATCAGGGCCGGCGGCTCGCTGTTGATCTCGGCCATGCAGTCGTCGGAATTCGCAGCAAGTCGCGTCGCGTAGCCCTCGTCCTTCAGGATGTCCGAGATCAGTTCGCGGATGTCGCGTTCGTCATCAACAATCAGGATATCGCTCATGTCCTACCTCCGGCCGTTGCCGCGACTTTGTCCTTCTGTCCCCGGCCGGTCCGCGCCCGCGGCAGCCGGACCTCGGCCAGAGCGCCATGATGGGCGCTGCCGTCGAAAAGCGGCGCATCGCTCAAGGTGAGCGTGCCGCCATGTTCCTCGATGATCTTCTTCACGATCGAAAGCCCGAGCCCGGTCCCCTTCTCGCGCGTAGTCACATAAGGCTCGAAGAGCCGCGCGCGGTCCTCCGGAAGGCCGACCCCGTTGTCCTCGATCCGGATCGTCACCACGTCCTCTCCCGCCAGCATCGTCACGCGGACCTCCGGGGCATATCCAGATGGAGCACCCTTTTCGATCAGTGATTCAACGGCTTCCCCGGCGTTCTTTATAAGGTTCGTAACCGCCTGCGAAATCATCGTCGCGTCAAGCTCGGCGATGACCGGGGCCTCCGGCAACCGGGCGACCAGCCTCGCCCCGTGCAGCGACCCGTCCTGAAGTGTCACCGCGTCGCGCATGAGCTTCGTCAGGTCGTGCTCGCGCCGGTCGGGTTCCGGCATCCGCGCGAACTTGGAGAACTCGTCCACGATCCGGCGAAGGTCGCCGGTCTGTCGAACGATCACGTCGGTCATCTGTTCGAGAGAATCGGCCTCGTCGCCGACGAGCCGGATGAACTTCCGCTTGATCCGTTCGGCCGAAAGCTGGATCGGGGTCAGCGGGTTCTTGATCTCGTGCGCGATGCGGCGGGCAACATCGCCCCAGGCGGCCATCCGCTGCGCCGAGACGAGGTCGGTCACGTCGTCGAAGGCCACGACGTAGCCTTCGAGCCGCCCGTCGGCATTCCGGCGGATTGCCATGCGCACGAGGAGGCTTTCGAGCCTGCCGCCCCGGCTCACCTTGATCTCTTCCTGCGCGACCTCGCCGATGCCTTCGCGAAGCCGGTCGAGGAGGGCCGCGAACTCGGGCACTGCCTCTGCCAGCGTCCGGTCGTGATCGGTCGTCTCGTCGAGGTTCAGAAGCCGCGTGGCAGCGCGGTTCAGGAAGTCCAACCGCCCCTCCGCATCGAGCCCGATCACTCCGGACGTCACCGACGAGAGGACGGAATCGAAAAGCCGCCGCCGCCGCTCGGTTGCCCGGTGGCTGTCGATCAGCGCCTGCCGCTGGGAGTTCAGCTGCCGCGTCATCTGGTTGAAGACGCGGCCGAGCATTGCGATCTCGTCGTCGCCCTCCTCCTCGGCGACCTGCACCTCGAGGTCGCCCGCGCCCACCCGCTGCGCCGCCCCGGCAAGCCGCCCCACGGGGCGCGACAGCCGCTCGGCGAACCACAGACCCATCCAGATCGCGGCAAGAACGAGGATCAGCGCGAAGCCGATGTAGACGAGCCCGAACTCGAAGAGCACCCGCCCGCGCGAGGCTTCGAGCTGCTGGTACAGGCCGACCGTGGCGCGGGTGTCGTCCAGAAGGCTCAGGATCTGGCCATCCACGCCACGGCTGACGTAGAGATAGCGGTCAGCGAAGGCCGGCAGCGCGATCAGCGCACGGAATTCGTTGTTGGACCAGTCCTCGATCAGCACGGTTTCGCCGGCCTTCGCCCGCTCCAGCTCGGCCGCCGCCGGTTCCTCGAAGTCGAAGAGATAGCTGCGCTCCCCGCGCGCGCGGATCGTGCCGCTTCCGTCGATGACATAAGCCTCGCGCAGCCCGCGCTGGATGCGTGCCTGGCCTTGCGCCAGGATCTGGCGCAAGTCGCTGTCGGCGAGAAGGAAGGTGCTGCGCCTGGCGGTGTCGATGAAGTTCGCAAGCGCCGTGGCGTCGGTCACGAGATCCTGGCGGTGCTCGTTCTGGTAGGCCTCCGCCGCGGCGAGAGAGGTTCCGACGACGCCGCGAACCCGGTCCGAAAACCACCCTTCGAGCCCGATGTTGACGGTGAGCCCGGCAAAGACCGCGACGAGGATCGTCGGCACGAGCGCGATGCCCGCGAAGACGCCGGTCAGCCGCAGGTGAAGCCGCGAGCCGGCAGACTTCGCCCGCCGCGCCGCGATCATCCGCGCAAGGCGCGCCAGCACCATCCCGCCCAGGGCGAGGAAATAGACGAGGTCGGCGAGAAGGATCAGCCTGAGACCCGTCGAGTTGGCACCCTGCCCGAACGGTCCCAGCACGACGAAGGTGCCAACCGCGAGCAGCGGCCCGAGCACCACGAGCCCGAGCGTCACGGCGTTCTGAAAGCGCCGTTGTCTGCGGAGCCGGGTGAACCGGTCCCAGGATGTGCCGCGCGCAAGGCCCTGCACGAATTCGCCTCTTGTTTCCGGCCGTTTCCGCGGCCGCCGCCGACAGGTCGGTGGCTTCTCTGTCGGCTGACGCCGACGGGCCACAGTTCCTGTTGCCTTATTACATCAACTTCCGCCGCCGTGTCACGCGGATATCCAGATCGGTGATCTTCTTGCGCAGCGTATTGCGGTTGATGCCGAGGAGATCGGCGCATTTCGCCTGATTGCCGGCCACCGCATCGAGCGCGATCTCGATCAGCGGCCCCTCCATTTCCTTCAGGATACGGGCATAGAGGCCGGGTGGCGGAAGGCTGTCGTTGTGCAGGGCGAAGTAGCGGCGCAGGTGGCGGGCGATCGAGGCGGAAAGCCGCTCACCCTCGTCTGCCACGCCGGCGTTGAGGCTCTCGACGGGCGTGGCACCCAGCGCGGCCTCGACCTCGGCCCCGGTGATCTCCGGCTCCACCGAGGTCACGACCAGGCGCCGAAGCGTGTTCTCGAGCTGGCGGACGTTGCCGGGCCAGCGGTAGGCGCGGATGAGCGAGACCGCCTCCCTCGCAAGCCGGCGCGCCGTAGCCCCGTCGCGTTCGACACGCGCGAGGAAATGTTCGGCAAGAAGCGGGATGTCCTCCACCCGCTCCCTGAGTGCGGGCACGGCGAGAGTGACGCCGCCGATACGGTAGTAGAGGTCGCCGCGGAACGTGCCCGCCTCGAGTCGTGCGGCAAGTACCTTCTGGGTCGTCGCGATGATTCGCGGGGCATTCTCCGGAAGCGCGTCGAGCAGCCGCACGATCCGCCCCTGCGTCTCGGCGTCATAGTCGCCGATCTCGTCGAAGACGATCGTGCCGCCCCGCGCCCGTGCCAGCAGCGCCGACGGCCCGTCGATCCCCTGAAGATCGGCCGCCGCCGCGGTGACGAACGGCATGGTCCGGCGGTCGGAGAAGTCGTGGATCGCCCGTGCGACGAGCGACTTGCCCGTCCCCGATTCGCCGGTGATCAGCACCGGGAGGTCGGCGTTCATCACCCGCGCGACCAGCCGATAGAGTGCCTGCATCGCCGGCGTGCGTCCGACAAGCGGCAGGTCGTCGGCGGGCCGGGCCGCCGCAGGCTCCTGCACCGGGGCGGCGCGGCGCTTCCGGCTCAGCGCGCGCGCGGCGCGCTTCATCAGGTCGGGCAGGTCGAAGGGCTTCGGCAGGTAGTCGTAGGCTTCGGCTTCGGTCGCCTGGATCGCGGTCATGATCGTGTTCTGCGCAGAGATCACGATGACCGGCAATCCGGGGCGTTCCGCCGCGATCTTCGGCAGGGCCTCGATCCCGTTGCCGTCGGGCATGACCACGTCGGAAATCACCAGATCGCCCTTGCCTTCCTCCACCCAGCGCATGAGCGTCGTCAGCGACGAGGTCGCATGGACCTTGCAGCCCGCGCGGGTCAGCGCCTGGGTCAGCACGGTGCGGATGGTGCGATCGTCGTCGGCGACAAGTACGGTGCCGTCCATCAGACCTTCTCCTTTGGTGTCGGGGCCGCGGTGCGGGGGGCCACGGGAAGCGACAGGCGAAAGACCGTCCGCCCGGGAACGGAATCCGCGGTGATCCATCCGTCATGGTCCGCCACGATCTTCGACACCAGCGCAAGGCCGAGGCCCGTGCCGTTCTCGCGGCCCGAGACGAAGGGGTCGAAGATCGACTCCGCGATCTCGGGCGGGATGCCGGGGCCGTCGTCGATGATCTCGATCTGCAAGGGCAAGGGGGTGCCGGCGCCGTCGACGCGACGGAGCCGCAGAGAATGGTCGTAGAAGGTATGGAGCCTGATGGTTCCCGGTTTTCCGCCAGAGGCTTCCGCGGCGTTCTTCAGGAGATTGAGGAGAACCTGAAGAAGCTGATCGGGGTCGCCCACCGTGGGCGGCAACGAAGGGTCGTAATCCTCGAGGATCGTCATGTGCGCCGCGAAACCCAGGAGCGCGGAGCGCCGCGCCCGGTCGAGGACATCATGGATATTCACCGCCCGCGCCTCCGGCGGGCGAAGGTTGCCGAACTGCTCGACCTGCTCGAGAAGCTTCAGGATGCGCCGCGTCTCGGCGACGATCAGGTCGGCGAGTTCCACGTCCTCGGGCGGCAGGTTCATCGACAGTAGCTGCGCGGCCCCGGTGATCCCGGCAAGCGGGTTCTTGATCTCGTGCGCCAGCATCTCCGCCATGCCGATGGCCGACCGCGCGGCGTGCTTCATGCCCTGTCCGCGGCCGATCCGTTCGGCGAACTCGCGCGGCGAGATGAGCAGGAGCACATGGCCCGGCGCGTCGGCGACCGGCGCGGCCTGGAGGTTGCAGATCACCGGCGCGCGTTCGCCGGTGCCCACGTCCACATCGTTGATGTAGAGTGAGGACTGGTTGGCGCGGACGCGGGCGAAGACCTCCTCCAGCGGCGCGGCCACCGCCAGGCGGTCGAAGACGGGCTGGCCCCGCAGCGCGCGGGCCGAGACATTGAGGAAGAGTTCGGCCGCCGGGTTCACATCGATCGCACGATCCCCTTCGTCGAGGAGGATGGCGGGAACCGGGAGCGAGGCCCAGAGCGTCGCGGCGGAAGGCAGGCTCATGCGGCACGCCTTTCCGGCGCCCCGCCAAAGGCGCGGGCGACGAGCGCCAGCACCTCCTCGGCAGAGCCGGCGACGAGCATCCGCGCCCGCAAGGCGGGCGCGACCGCGGCCTCGTCGGCATACCAGCCGAGGTGCTTCCGTGCGATCCGGACGCCGAGATCGCGCCCGTAGAAGCTCAACATGTCCTCGTAATGGCTTGAAATGTAATCGCCAAGTGCCGCGCCCTTGGGAACCGCCGGCGCGGGCGCGCCGCTCAGCCCTGCCGCGACCTCGGCAAGCCTCCACGGTGCCCCCCGCGCCCCGCGGCCGATCATGACCGCCGCGGCGCCTGACGCGGCCAGTGCGCTGCGGGCGCTGGCGAGGTCGCGGATGTCGCCGTTCGCCACGACCGGGAGGGACACCGCCGCGGCCACGGCACGGATCGCCGCCCAGTCCGCGGTCCCCGCGTAGAACTGCTGGCGGGTGCGGCCGTGCACGGTGATCATCCGCACGCCGGCAGCCTCGGCGCGCCGGGCGAGGTCGGGCGCGTTCACGCAGTCGGCGTCCCAGCCGAGACGGCATTTCAGCGTCACCGGCACCTCGACCGCGCCAACCACCGCATCGACGAGGCCCAGAGCATGGTCGAGGTCGCGCATCAGCGCCGACCCGGAAAGGCCGCCCGTGACCTTCTTCGCGGGGCAGCCCATGTTGATGTCGATCACGCGCGCGCCCATGTCGGCGACGATGCGCGCGGCCTCCGCCATGGCCCGCGCCTCGCGTCCCGCCAGCTGGACGGAGGTCGGCGTGCCGTCGGCGAGACCGAGGTCGCTGCGCGCCTTCGCGCGGACCGAGGGCCTTTCCGTGATCAGTTCCCCCGAGGCGACCATCTCCGAAACGACGAGGCCGGCGCCGAACGCGGCCACCCGGCGGCGGAACGGCAGGTCGGTGATCCCCGCGAGCGGTGCGAGAAGGACGGACGGATCGACTGCGATGTCGCCGATGGTCAGGGTCAAACGCCTAATCCTTGTGCAATTGCCTCCCGGATAATCGGGACGAACGGTTTTCGCAACCGAAACGGCGGGCCCGAGCGCAGCAATACGGCAATTGCCCGAAACTTCGGCACCGGCGGCGCCTTCGTGCCGGGTCAGGCGGCATTGCCGATGTGCGCGAGCCGGACTAGACGGAGACAAAGGGAGGGCCTCAGTGACCGACACCGCCGCTACCGCCATCGTGATCGTCGCCGCCGGCCGGGGCAGCCGCGCCGGTGGCGGCGAACCGAAGCAATGGCGTCGGATCGCGGGGCGCAGCGTGCTCGCGCGGGCGGTTGCCGCCTTCGCGCAGTTTCCGCGCATCGTCGTCGTCCTCCATCCCGATGACATGCTGCGCGGCGTGGCGGAGTTCGGGGGCCGCGTGACCCTGGTCGCCGGCGGCGAAAGCCGCACCGGGTCGGTGCGCAACGCGCTGGAATCGCTTGCCGGCGGCGAGATCGCCCGGGTCCTCATCCATGACGGCGCGCGGCCCTTCGTCTCGCCCGCCGTCATCGCCCGCGTCGCAGCCGCGCTCGACCATGCGGATGCCGCCGCACCCGCCCTTGCGGTCACCGATGCGCTCTGGACCGGCGCGGCCGGACGCGTCACCGGCGTCGCCGAGCGCGCCGGGCTCTGGCGCGCGCAGACGCCGCAGGGATTCCGCCTCGACGCGATCCTTGCCGCCTACCGCGCCCATCCCGGCCCCGCCGCCGACGACGTGGAGATCGCCCGCGCCGCCGGACTTGACGTCGCCATCGTCGAGGGCGAGGAGGAGAACATCAAGATCACCTGGCCCGGGGACTTCGCCCGCGCCGAAAGGATGCTGGGCAAAGCGATGGATATCCGCACCGGCAACGGCTTTGACGTCCATGCCTTCACCGCGGGCGATCACGTCACCCTGTGCGGGGTGCGCTTGCCGCATGAGAAGGCGCTTCTCGGTCATTCCGATGCCGATGTGGCAATGCATGCGCTGACCGACGCAATCTACGGTGCGCTCGCCGAGGGTGACATCGGCCGGCATTTCCCGCCGTCCGATCCGCAGTGGAAGGGCGCGGCGAGCGAGATCTTCCTTGCCCACGCCGCCGGGCTTGCCAGGCAGAGGGGTTATGCCCTTTCGAACGCCGACGTGACGATCATCTGCGAGCGCCCGAAGATCGGCCCGCATGCGATTGACATGGCACGTGAACTCGCCCGGATCACAGGTTCGGGCGCTGACCGGATCAGCGTCAAGGCGACGACATCCGAACGTCTCGGCTTCACCGGGCGCGAGGAAGGCATCGCCGCACTCGCCACCGTGACGCTGGTGCGGGCGTGACCCTGCCGCGCGCCATCGCCACCCTGTTCGGCGTCGGCCTCCTCAGGCCTGCCCCCGGCACATGGGGCTCCGCGGCGGCGCTCTGCCTCGGCGTGGCGATCGACCATCTCCTCGGCTTCCCCGCGCTCGCGCTGGCCACGCTCGCCGTGATCCCGCTCGGCTACTGGGCGGTGGCGCGGACCGTCGCGGGAACGGCCGACAAGGACCCGTCCGAGATCGTCATCGACGAGGTCGCGGGCCAGTGGATCGCGCTTCTCTTCCCCGCCGCCGCCTTCTGGAGCCGCGGGATGGAGGACTGGGCCCTGTCCGCCTGGCCCGGCTGGGCCGTGCCCTTCCTCTTCTTCCGGCTCTTCGACATCTGGAAACCCGGCCCGGTGGGCCGGGCCGACCGCAAGGGAACGGCCGGGGCGACGATGACGGACGACCTCTGGGCCGGTCTCTTCGCCGGACTTGCCACCGTGGCCGCGGCCGGGCTCTGGCACGGGGTCATGGGCCTATGACGAAGGCGGAGGAACTTCTCGCCGCCGCGCGAAGGTCGGGCGACCGGATCGCCACGGCCGAAAGCTGCACCGGCGGAATGGTCGGCGCGGCGATCACCGACGTGGCCGGCTCCTCCGACGTCTTCGACCGCGGCTTCATCACCTATTCCAACGCCGCCAAGACGGCGATGCTCGGTGTCGATCCCTGGCTGATCGAGACCCACGGCGCGGTAAGCGAGGAGGTTGCCCGCGCCATGGCCGAAGGCGCGCTCGACCGGGCGCTCGCCTCGCTCGCCGTGGCGGTCACCGGCATTGCCGGCCCCGGCGGATCGGAGCACAAGCCCGAGGGGCGGGTCTGCTTCGCGCTCGCCGCAACCGGGCGGCGCACCCGGACCGAGACGGTGGAGTTCGGCGCGATCGGCCGCGCCGGGGTGCGCCGGGCCACCGTCGATCATGCGCTCGACCTCCTGCTCGCCGCCACGCTCGGCTAGGACGGGCGGCCGTAGAGCGCCTCGGCCCGCGCCTCGAACGCCCTGACCACGCGGCGCATGGCTTCGTCGAAGACGACGCCGATCACTTTCTGCAGGATCGCGTTGCGGAACTCGAAATCGACGTGAAAGTCCACGTCGCAAAGGCCCTCGCCCGCGTCCCGGAACGCCCAGCGGGAATGCATGTGGCGGAACGGGCCGTCGAGATAGGTCGTGTCGATGGTCATGGCTGCGGGATCGAGCCGGACACGGCTGCCGAACCTTTCGCGGAAGACCTTGAAGGAAATCACGAGGTCGGCCTCCACTACCTCGCTGCCGTCGGGCTGCGGCGTGCGCGAACGCACCCGCGCGGCAGCCGTCCAGGGCAGGAACTCAGGGTAGCGCGGGACGTCCGCCACAAGGTCGTACATCTGTCGCGCCGACCAGGGCAGCGTCCGTGTTTCCGAATGCCTGGGCATGGCTCCCCCCGGGTGACAGTGGCGCCCCATGTCGCTAAATGGAAGCGTGAAATCAAGGTCCCACCGGGCCGCGCGAGGGGGAAAATCGTGCCGCAACGACCCTATGTCATCGACGAAATGATTTCGGCCAAGGCCATCGCGGCGCGGGTCGAGGCGCTGGCCAAGGAGATCACGCGCGCCTTCCGCGGCACCGACAAGCTCGTCGTGGTCGGGCTCCTGCGCGGCTCCTTCGTGTTCATCGCCGACCTCGTGCGCGAGATCGACCTGCCGGTCGAGGTCGATTTCCTCGAAGCCTCCTCCTACGGCGACGCGATGGAAAGCTCCCGCGAGGTGCGTATCCTGAAGGACCTCCGGGGCGAGATCGCGGGCCGCGACGTGCTGGTGGTGGAGGATATCGTCGATACCGGCTTCACGCTCCACCATGTCGTCAACCTGCTCCGCAGCCGTGAACCGAAGCGGCTCGAGGTCTGCGCGCTTCTCGACAAGCCGACGCGGCGCGAGGTGCCGATCAGGGCCACCTGGACGGGGTTCGAGATTCCGGACGAGTTCGTAGTGGGTTACGGCATCGACTTCGCGCAGCGGAACCGCAACCTGCCCTATATCGGCAAGGTTCGGTTCGTCGAGGCGGGGTCCGTCAGCTGACGCGGATGTCGAGGCGCGCCGCAGCCGCCGCCGCGATGAGGTCTGCGCGGCGCGGGAAGCAGCCGGAGAAGAGCGGAACCCGGCGCCCGTCGCGCAGGTGCAGCACGTAATCGGTGCTGTCGGTCCAGTCCGCGATCTGGAGGTGGTCGATGTCATCGAGCGGCCAGGTCTCGACGCGGCCGGCCCCGGTCACGATCAGCGCCTCGGGCGTGAGGTCGATCCCGTGAACCCTCCCCGCCAGGAGCATCCACAACGCCGCGCCGGTCGCGCCGCCAACCGGCAGCCACCAGAGCAGGGGTGGCGGGCCCTGGCGAAGTGCGGCAAGGATCATCACGGCGCCCACCGCAAGGAACAGGGCGGCGGGCCAGCCGCGTTCGGAGCGGCGAAAGTGGAAAGGCAGCTTCATGTCGCGATTCTGCGGGGCTATCCGGGCGGAATTCGGGCGCAAGGCCGCGGGGTGGGCGCGATGAATCCGCGGATGTTCCTCCGCATGGCACGATGGGCGCGCAAGCCGCCGTCGGCGCGGCGGGTGGTCCTCGGGCTCATGGTGATCGCCGCCTGCCTGGCGCTTGCGGCGCTGGAATGGGCGGGGCTGCTGCCCGACTGGTTCGGCATTCCCTGACGGCGGCTTCCGCCGACCGGTGCCTCAGGCCGCCCCCGGCACGCCCCGTAGCCGTGTCGCCTGCTCGGCAACGGCCCGCGTCAGCAGCGACCGCGCGGCGGAGATGCGCGGAATGTCGGCAAGGTCGGAGTGGCTTGCGACCCAGATGTCCACGGCAAGTTCGGGCAGCACGCCGGTCACGCGCTCCAGCTGCGGGTGTTCCGCCCCGAGGAAGTCCGGCATCGCGGCAAGGCCGAGCCCCTCCGCCGCCAGTTCCCGCACCACGAGGAAGCTGTCGGAGCGCGCGACGATCCGCGCGGGCTCGACGTTCTCCTCGATCCACCGCCCGACACGCGAGCTTCCGGCCTGCCCGGACAGGCCGAGCCAGTCGGCGTTCGCCGCGCCGCGCCGGCGGAAGAGGCCGAAGCCAAGCACCGCCGCCGCCTCGCCCACAAGGTCTTCGGGCAGCGCGAGCGCGGGACGGATGGTGATGTCGGCATGCGTCCGGGCGAGATCGACATGGGCATTCGAGCAGATCAGCTCCAGCTTGAGGTGGGGCAGGAGCACGCGCAGACGCGCGATGACCGGGGCGAGCACGCACTGGCAGAGCGAATCCGTCGAGGTCACGCGCACCTCGCCCGAAAGCGGCGCCTGCGAGCCGCGCAGCGCGCGCCCCACCGCCTGAACCGCGCGATCAACCTCGCGCGCGGCGTCGATGATGCGTGTCATCGGCTCGGGCACCGCATAGCCCCGCGCCGTCCGGTCGAAGACCGCCATGCCGGCGGATACCTCGTAGGCCGCGATCCGCCTGAGGACGGTCGCGTGATTCACCCCGAGCCGCCGCGCCGCGGCGCTGACCGAGCCTTCCTCGGCCACGGCCAGCACGAACCGCAAGTCGTCCCAGTTCTCCCGTGTCATGCGCTGCCCTTCCGCGATCACGTTTTCGTCAGCCACGAGCCCGAAACCGGACCTTGGTCCGATCAAATCCTCCCCTTCGCCCGCCCAAGGTCCCTACCGGGGGCTGCAAACCGGGCTTCTGTGCGGAATTTCACCACAGCCCTGCGAAAATTGCGAGTAGTCACCCGTTTTGTCACAGCTAGTCTCTTCCCGTTCTCAACAGGGAGTTGCGTCATGAAGACACTGTTCGCCGGTTTGACTGTTGCAGCCATCGTCTCCGCCGGGGTGGTGACCGCCCAGGAAAAGGGCCCGTTCGCCATGCAGATCAAGGCGCGCCAGGGCATCATGGCCTATCGGGCCGTCAATCTCGGTGTGCTTGGCGGCATGGCGAAGGGGGAGACGGAGTACAACGCCGAGGCTGCCCAGAAGGCAGCCGACAACTTGGCAACGGCCGTGGCGATTGACGCTTCGATGCTCTGGCCGAAGGGATCGGACCACGACGCCGATCCGACAAGCGAGGCGCTGGCAGCGATCTGGGCGGACGGGTCGGACATCGGTGCCAAGGCCAAGGCCATGTCGGACGCGGCGGCGGCGATGCAGGCCGCCGCCGGCAAGGATATCGACAGCCTGAAAGCGGCGATGGGTCCCGTGGGCGAAGCCTGCGCGGGGTGTCACAAGTCCTTCCGCGTTCCGCAGAACTGACGGCCGGACCGCCGCAGGGGTCCGCCGCCCGGATGCACCCTCCGTGGGCGGCGGATTGCCACCGGCGCAGAAGGCGTGGGCGAGGTTCTGCCGTTCGCGCGAAGCCGGCGCGCCATCTGCAACCCCGGTTATAGAACCTCTAACCCGGGCCGCATGGGCAATTCCGGGATCTGCCAGGCCAATGCCGATGCCTCGGGGCGTCGGCACGGAACGGCCTCACCCGAAGGTTCCAGACGGTCCGTTCCAGGAGTAGTTCATGCGCAAGACCCTTATCGCAATCGCCGCCGCCGCGCTCGTCGCCGCACCGGCCCTGTCCGAAAACATCAGCGACCCGGAAGAGATCCTGACCGCCCGGCACGGCTACATGCTCTTGCTGGCGAACCAGCTTGCGCCGCTCGGCGCCATGGCGAAGGGCGAGATGCCCTACGATGCCGCGACAGCCGCCCGGGCTGCCGCAAGCCTCGCGGCGCTCGCCTCGGTCGATACCTCGATGCTCTGGGCGCCGGGGACGGAAGAGGGGGCGATCGAGGACAGCTCGGCCCTGCCCGAAATCCTGAGCAACACCGCCGACCGGGAGGCGCGCTTCGCGGAACTCACGACGGCATCTCACACGCTGTCGGCGGCGGCCGGCACCGACCTTGAAGGCCTCAAGGCGGCCATGGGTGCCGTCGGGCAGGCTTGTGGCGGGTGCCACAAGCAGTATCGTAAATCCGAGTGAGAGGATCGCGGGCGCAACCGCGCGACTGACGGTTGCGCCCGCGACGCACCCATGGAGTTCCAGACGATGCGCCGGATTCTTGCCGCCCTCCTCCTTCTCGCCTTCGCGGCTCTCGGCCTTTTCTGGTTCGTTACCCGCCCCACACCCCTGCCCGCCGACGCGCTCGACGGGCTGACGCCCAACCTCGCGAACGGCGAGCAGGTCTTCTGGGCGGCGGGCTGCGCGGCGTGCCATGCCGATGCAGCGGCCAAGGGCGAGGCGAAGCTGGTCCTCAAGGGCGGGCAACGTTTCCCTTCCCCCTTCGGCACCTTCGTCGCACCCAACATCTCGAACGACCCGGCGGCCGGGATCGGCGGATGGAGTGCCCTCGACCTCGCCAACGCGATGCTGCGGGGCATCTCCCCGCGGGGCGCGCACTACTATCCCGTCTTTCCCTACGCGAGCTACACGAAGGCGTCGTTGCAGGACGTCGTCGACCTGCGCGCCTTCCTCGCCACGCTTCCCGCCGACGCGACACCGAGCGCGGCCCACGAGGTCGGCTTTCCCTTCAACATCCGTCTCAGCCTCGGGGCCTGGAAGTTCCTCTACCTCGATCCGGCCTGGGTGGTGACCGGCGACCTCACGCCGGAGGAGGAGCGCGGGCGCTACCTTGCCGAGGCGCTCGGCCATTGCGGCGAATGCCATACGCCGCGCGGGGCCCTCGGCGGCATGGAGCGGGCGCGCTGGCTCGCCGGCGGCCCTGTTCCCGGCGGCAAGGGAAATTTCCCCAACATCACACCGGCCAAGCTAACCTGGTCCGAACCCGACATCGTCGAATACCTGACCTCGGGCTTCACGCCCGACTACGACAGCGCGGGCGGGCACATGGCGCTGGTCGTGGAAAACACCGCCCACCTGCCCGAAAGCGACCGCGCCGCCATCGCGGCCTATCTGAAGCGCGTGCCGCCGGCGCAGTAGGACCCGCGGGTTGGCCCCGGTCCGGCAGACCGGGAACTGGCGGCGAAGGCTACCCCGCGAGCAGACGCAGGGCGCGCGCACGCGACGGCGGAATGCCCGCGATCTCCACGCCGGTGAAGACGTGCAGAGTCCCGAGGTCGTCGTCCACCACCGCATGGTCGCTGACCCACCCGCCCATCATCAGGTAGGTCCTGAGAAGCGGCGGCATGAGCTGCATCGCCCGGCGCGGATCGCTCTGCCGTCGCCGGAGCCTCAGCGCGAAGGGGAAGACCTTCGGCGCCTTGACGACCGGCCGCCAGCACTTCGGCGCGAGGTGCCGTTCGCGCAGCATCGCGAAGGCGTCGAGGTAGGTCTCCGCGTCGGTCCCGAGGAAGGAGGAGCAGCCGAAGAGCATCCCGACGCCCTCGGCGTCCACGAAGCGGGTCATCGCGGCCCAGGCGACGCGCAGCACGTCGGGATCGTGGCAATCGGGGTCGAGGCAGAAGCGGCCCATCTCCACCATCTTGCCGGGGTAATGGCGCAGGCCCGAAAGCTCGTAGTACTGCGCCGAATAGCTCCGCCCGATCTCGCGACCGTGGGCGAGAGGCAGAAGCCGGAAGGCCGCCACCAGCCGCCCGCCGCGGACCTCCTCCACCAGCACATGGCGGCAGAGCGCATCGAAGGCGTCCACGTCGCGCCCGCCCTCGGCCCCCTGCCCGCGGGCGGCGCGGAAGGCGCGCCAGCGCAGGGCCTGCGCCCGGTCGAGGTCGGCTGCGCCCTCGGCGAACCTTGCCCGATACCGTCCCGTCCCGCGCATCGGCATCCCCTGGCATCTCCGGCTTGGCGTGCCCCGCGGCCGCGCCTACATTTGAAACGACCTTACCCCGGATGGGTGTCAGGACGGCAACGGAATCGGAGGGCGGAATGACCGAAAAGATCGTCAAGACCGACGCCGAGTGGCGCGCGCAGCTCTCGGACCTCGCCTACAAGGTGACGCGCAAGCACGCGACGGAGCGCGCCTTCACCCACGACGACTTCCCGAAGGGACCGGCGACCTTCCATTGCATCTGCTGCGGCGCGCCTCTCTTCGACGCCGAGACCAAGTTCGACTCCGGCAGCGGCTGGCCGAGTTTCTACCGGCCGGTCTCGGCCGAGGCGGTTGGCGAGACGGAGGACCGGAGCTGGTTCATGAAGCGGACCGAGGTTCACTGCGCCGCCTGTGACGCCCATCTCGGCCATGTCTTCCCGGACGGGCCCAAGCCGACGGGGCTGCGCTACTGCATCAACGGCGTGGCGCTGACGCAGCGGCCCAAGGCGGGCTGACACCCGCCGCTATTCGTTGTTCAGCAATTGCCCGGCGCTGATGTTGCCGATGTTGCCGAGAAGCTGGCGCAGGAAGCTCAGGCCCTTGATGTTGCTGTCGGTGACGCGCCGCGACAGCACGACGACCTGACCCTTCTCGAGCCCGAAGCGCTCCACGTTCTCGACGGTGCCGCCCTCGTCGAAGCTGATCGCCACGACCTGCCGGTCGATTTCCTGCGGCTCGCGCGGACCGTAATGGCGGAAGCGCGAGCCGACGTAGTACCACGCGCCGCCGGTAAGGAGCCCGGTCGAGGAGGGCCGGCCCACCGCCTTGGCGACGTCCTCGCGCGTCGATTCGCCGACGATGACCTGTTCGAGATCGACATCCCTGGGGATGTAGCCGTGATTCTGGTAAAGCGCGGTGCAGGCAGCCAGCAGGGCCACGAGAAGCGCGAACGCGCCATGCCGAACTCCGGAACCGAGCCTGCCCATACCGCCCTCTTGTCTTGCCGCCCCAAGCCTTCTATGCGGCTTACAACATGCCGGTGCCGTCCTTCAAGGTCGAAGCCGCCGGCAGGTCCGGTCCGGACGACAGGAGACCGCCCATGACCCGCGATGCCGCGCCCTTTTCCCACCCCTTCCGCGTCGCCGCCCTGCCTCCGCGCAAGCCATCGCGCTTCGACCTCCGGCCGGGGCGCGACGCCTCGGCGGCCATCGCGGCGGACCTAGGGCTTCTCGGCCTCGACGGCCTGCGGTTCCGCGGCGAACTCCGGCCCGCCGGCCGGCAGGACTGGGTGCTGGAGGCCGATCTCGAGGCGACGGTCACGCAGGCCTGCATCGTCACGCTTGCCCCCGTCACCAGCCGCATCGCCGAGCCGGTCGTCCGCCGCTACGTCGCCGGCCTTGCCGAGCCCGAGGCCGAGGAGGTCGAGATGCCCGACGAGACGGTGGAACCGCTGCCTCCGGTCATCGACGCGGGTGCGGTTATGGTCGAGGCCCTGGCGCTCGCCCTGCCGCCCTACCCCCGGGCGGCGGAGGCCGACTTCGCCGGCGCGGTGGCGGCGCCGGAGGGCGCCGAGCCGCTGATGGAGGAGGAAACGACGCGGCCCTTCGCCGGTCTCGCCGATCTGCTGAAGAAGGGCGACGGCGCCTCCTGACACCGGGGCGCAGCGGGCGCCAGAAAAGGGCTTGCGCCCGCGCGGAATCGCAGTATGTTCCCGGCCTCGCTTGAACGTTGGGTTCGCACCGGTCGCTGAGCGTCCGCCCTGTGACGAAACCCCAGGAAAACCGGGGCCCGCCCCCAAGAACACCCGAGGTTGAGACATGGCTGTCCCTCAGAACCGGACCACGCGGTCCCGCCGCAACATGCGCCGCGCCCACGATGCGCTCGTCGCCGCGAATCCGAACGAATGCCCGAACTGCGGCGAGCTGAAGCGCCCGCACCACGTCTGCGGCGCCTGCGGTCACTACAATGACCGCGAAGTGGTCGCCCAGACCGCCGAGATCGACCTGGACGAAGACGCGGCGTAAGCCCGTCGCTTCTCCGGCTCATGCCGCCCAGCGAAGACCGCGCGCCCGAGGCCCCCGGATACGGGACTTCGGGCCGTATCGTCATTTCGGTCGATGCGATGGGCGGCGACCGCGGCCCGGGCGCGGTCGTGGCCGGGATGGCGGATGCGGCAGCGGACAATCCGGACATCGAGTTCGTCGTTCACGGCCCGGAAGAGGTGCTGACCCAGCTCGTCGGCAAGCGCCCGACGCTCTCGGGGCGCTGCACGATCCGCCATGCGGCCGGCGTCGTCACCATGGACGACAAGCCGAGCCAGGTCATGCGCCACGGTGACGGCACCTCCATGTGGTCGGCGATCGAGAGCGTCCGCAACGGCGAGGCGACCGTCGCGGTGAGCTGCGGCAACACCGGCGCGCTGATGGCCCTGTCGATGATCCGCCTTCGCAAGCTGCCGGGCGTCAGCCGCCCGGCCATCGCCTGCCTCTGGCCCTCGCGCAACCCGCAAGGGTTCAACCTCATGCTAGACGTCGGCGCCGACATCAGGGCCGACGCGCCGGACCTGCTGCAATACGCGCTTATGGGCGCCTCCTATGCCCGCAACGGGTTGGGCCTCCCCCGGCCGCGCGTCGGCCTTCTCAACGTGGGCACGGAGGAGCACAAGGGGCGCGCGGAACTGAAGGCAGCGCAGGACCTGATCGCCGCCGCGACCGAGGCGGGCGGCTTCGACTACGTCGGCTTCGTCGAGGGTGGCGACCTGCCCTCGGCGCGGGTGGACGTCATCGTCACCGACGGCTTCACCGGCAACATCGCTCTCAAGACCGGCGAGGGCACGGCGAAGCTCGTCGGCGACTTCCTGCGCGAGGCGTTCAACGCCGGCATCCTTTCGCGCTTTGCCGCGCTCCTGGCACTCGGCTCGCTCAAGCGGCTGCAGAAGCGGATCGATCCGCGGCGGGTCAACGGCGGCGTCTTCCTCGGCCTCAACGGGACCATCGTGAAATCGCACGGCTCGGCCGACGCCACGGGCGTCTCGGCAGCGATCCGGCTTGCCTTCCAACTGGCCCGGTCGGGCTTCCAGGAACGCCTCGCGGCGCGGGTTGCCTCTGCCGTGAAGGCGGGGCAGGATGCCGCGCAAGCTGGGGCAGAGAACGGGATTTCCTCATGACAATCCGTGCCGTGGTCCGGGGCGTCGGGCATTACCTGCCCGCGCGCGTCGTCCCGAACTCCGATTTCGAGGCACGGCTCGACACGAGCGACGAGTGGATCCGTGCGCGCACCGGCATCGAGCGGCGCCACTTCGCGGCCGAGGGAGAGACGACGTCGGACCTCGGCGCGCGGGCGGCGGAAGCGGCCTTGGCCGACGCCGGGCTGACGGCGGCCGATCTCGACGCGATCGTGCTCGCGACATCGACCGCCGATCTGACCTTCCCCGCCGCCGCGACGATGGTCCAGCAGAAGATCGGCATGACGAAGGGTTTCGCCTTCGACGTGCAGGCCGTCTGCGCCGGCTTCGTCTTCGCGCTCGCCAATGCCAATGCGCTGATCCAGTCGGGCCAGGCCCGCCGGGTCCTCGTCATCGGTGCAGAGACCTTCAGCCGCATCCTCGACTTCGAGGACCGCGGCACCTGCGTCCTCTTCGGCGACGGCGCCGGCGCAGTGGTGCTGGAAGCCGCCGAGGGCAAGGGCACACCGGCGGATCGTGGCATCCTTGCCACCGACCTGCACAGCGACGGCAGCTACCGCGATATTCTTTACGTCGATGGCGGAGTCTCCACGACCGGCACGGCCGGGCATCTCAGGATGCAGGGCAACCAGGTCTTCCGCCACGCGGTCGAGAAACTGGCGGAGACCGCCCACGCCGCGCTCGACAAGGCCGGGCTGTCCGGGGCGGACGTGGACTGGATCGTTCCGCATCAGGCGAACCTGAGAATCATCGCCGCCACGGCGCAGCGGATGCAGGTGCCGATGGAGCGCGTGGTGGTCACCGTGCAGGATCACGGCAACACCTCCGCCGCCTCGATTCCCCTCGCGCTGTCCGTCGGCAAGGCGCGCGGCCAGATCAAGGAGGGCGATCTGATCGTGACCGAGGCCATCGGCGGCGGTCTGAGCTGGGGCGCAGTCGTCCTCAGGTGGTGAAAACCCGCTTGAAAACCCCTCCCCAAACCATTGATATTGACTAAGGGTTCGTATCCGCACATCCTTCGCCAAACAGCGAGGGGACGCGAGATGAGCGAAAAGACCTTGACCCGCATGGATCTGAGCGAGGCGGTGTTCCGCGAGGTGGGCCTATCGCGCAACGAATCCGCGCAGTTGGTGGAGAGCGTGCTCGCCCATATGTCCGACGCCCTCGCCACGGGCGAGACGGTCAAGATATCGTCCTTCGGGACCTTCTCGGTCCGTGACAAGTCGGCGCGGGTCGGCCGCAACCCCAAGACCGGCGACGAGGTGCCGATCCATCCCCGCCGCGTCCTGACCTTCCGCCCGTCGCACCTGATGAAGGATCGCGTCGCCGCCGGCAACAGGGGCTGAGGCCCGGCCCATGGAGAAATCCGCCGAGGCTTTCCGCACCATCAGCGAAGTCTCCGACCTGCTGGACACGCCGGCCCATGTGCTGAGGTTCTGGGAAAGCCGGTTTGCCCAGGTCAAGCCCGTGAAGCGCGCGGGCGGCAGGCGGTACTACCGTCCATCGGACGTCGCGCTGCTGGGCGGGATCAGGAAGCTCCTGCACGACGACGGCATGACGATCCGCGGCGTGCAGAAGATCCTGCGCGAACAGGGTGTGCGCCACGTCGCCGCTCTCTCGGCGGCAGACGTGACCGCCGGCGAAACCGCAGCGGCGCAGCAGGAAGCCCGCGTGGTCTCCGTTCCCCGCGCCGCGGCCGTCCCCGCGGCGCCGCCGCGCGGAGGTCACTGGCCCGCCGCGGCAACGCCCGATGCCGCGACGCCCGGCGCGGGCCTGCTTCCCGATCCCGACGACATGGCGGCCCTCTTCGACGAGGCGCCGATGCAGGTCGATGCGCCGACGCTGCCGCTTGGGCAGCCGGGCAACGTCCGGGCGCTGTCGGACGAGGCCGCGCACAGGGCCGCGCCCGTGCCTTCCGCCGAGCCCGCACCCGCCGAGGGCGCCGAGACCGTCCGCCCGCCCGCCGCGACGATGCTGCGCGCCATGGACGCGCTCAGGGCACGGGACAAAAAGTCCGAGCTGCGCGTCGTCTACAGCCGCCTGACGACGCTGCGCGAGAGGCTCGCGGAACGCAACGGGCCATCGTCGGGCTGACCGTCCGCATGCCGGATCGTGCTGGTCGCCACCTGCGTTTTGCCGCTTGCCCCCGCCCCGCCAATCATCCTATACCGCGCTGCGTCGGGCCGTGGCGCAGCCTGGTTAGCGCGTCCGTCTGGGGGGCGGAAGGTCGCGAGTTCGAATCTCGCCGGCCCGACCAAATCCGAAACGCCCACCCCCTTGCCGGGGTGGGCGTTCGCACATGGGGGGACAAGCAATGAGCGGAACCGGCGTGCTGGCCGACCGGGCGATCCGCGCGATGGTCGCCGCCGGCGCGATCGCCGCCGATCCGGCCGTGACGGACGCACAGGTGCAGCCCGCGAGCCTCGACCTGAGGCTCGGCGCGGTGGCCTACCGGGTGCGCGCCTCCTTCCTCGCCGGCAAGGGCCGGCGGGTCGTCGAGCGCATCGCCGAGTTCGAGATGCACCGGATCGACCTTGCCGAAGGCGCGGTGCTGGAAAAGGGCTGCGTCTATGTCGTGCCGCTGATGGAGCGCCTCGCGCTGCCCGCCGGCGTCACGGCGGTGGCAAACGCGAAAAGCTCGACCGGACGGCTCGACCTTCTCACCCGCACCATCACCGATGGCGGCGTGGAGTTCGACCGGATCGGCGAGGGCTACGTCGGCCCGCTTTACGCCGAGATCTGCCCCCGTTCCTTCTCCGTCCTGGTTCGTGCCGGGATGCGGCTCAATCAGATCCGCTTCCGGCGGGGCCACGCCGCGCTCGACGACGCGGCGCTTCATGCGCTCCACGCCGCTGTGCCGCTTGTCTCGGGTCCGGCACTGATCGACGACGGACTCGGCTTCTCCGTCGATCTCAGGCCCGCGACGGGCGACCTCGTCGGCTACCGCGCCAAGCCGCACACCGGGCTGATCGACCTCGACCGGATCGGTCACTACCCGCCTGCCGACTTCTGGGAGGAGGTGCGCACGCGCGAGGGCCGCATCATCCTGGACCCCGGCGCCTTCTACATCCTGGTCAGCCGCGAGGCGGTGACGATCCCGCCCGACCATGCTGCCGAGATGGCGCCCTATCTTGCCATGGTGGGTGAATTCCGGGTGCATTACGCCGGCTTCTTCGACCCCGGCTTCGGCTGGTCGGGCGCGGCGGGGGCGGGCTCGCGCGGGGTCTTGGAGGTGCGCTGCCACGAGGCGCCCTTCGTTCTGGAGCACGGGCAGGTCGTGGGCCGGCTCATCTACGAACGCATGGCCGAGCGGCCGGAACGGCTTTATGGCGCTGGCCTTGCGTCGAACTACCAGGGTCAGGGGCTGAAGCTTTCCAAGCACTTCCGCTAGCGGATCCGGCCGCGCGCAGGCCGCGGCCGCACCGGGCGCCACCAGTCGTAGAAAACAAAGAAGCCGTAGGCATAGACCGTGTAGCCGACCGTCAGCCCGAGATCGACCGCCAGCGCCGCGCCAAGGCAGTGGCCACCGATCCACACGAGAATCGGCAGCGTCACCACAAGCGTCGAAAGCTCGCAGGAAGCCGCGTGAACCACGCGGAGCCCGCGCGGACGGTCACTCGCCACCCGGCCCGTGAGCCTGAGGTCGATCAGGTCGAAAGCCGAGTTGTGGAGCGGCGCCCAGACGAGAACGGCCGCCGACAGCGCCAGCATCAGCCCGGCCGATTCGACCGCTCCCCGGTCCATCACCGCGGCGTAGAGTGGCGTCACCACGACCAGCCCTCCGGCCTCGTAGAGGATGGTCTGGACGATACGGTCGCGGAATGTGCGCAGGCCCATGGCAGAGCCTCCCGGAGCGGGCACGGGGGGGCCCGGGGAATGTCAGCTTCAGAAAACGATGGCGTCGGTAATGCCGGCGGAAGATACCACGCTCCGCCCGCCGCGCTCAGTCAGGAATTGCCGACCCTCAGCGCCCGAGCCGGCGCGTGATCCGCGCGGCCTTCCGCGCCTTCTTGGCGAGCGCCCGCGCATCCCCCGGCGTCACCGCGCGCCCTGCCCTGCCGTCCCGACGGCCCAGCAGGGCCAACCCCTTGCGCAGCCCGATGTTCACAAGGCTCCGGAGGAGCATGTTGCCGACGAGCCTGACGATCCGGTTGAGGTCCATCCGCTCAGTCCTCGAACAGTTCGCTCTGCCCTTCCGGCGCTTCGCCCTCCTCATCGGCGGGAAGCGCGCCGCCCGGCATCGGCCGGTTGTCGAGAAGCCCGGCGGCGCGCAGTTCCTTCAGCCCGGGAAGGTCGCGCGCGGATTCGAGCCCGAAGTGATCGAGGAAGCCTTGTGTCACCACATAGGTTACCGGCCGGCCCGGCGTCATCCGCCGCCGGCCAAAGCGGATCCATTCCAGTTCCAGAAGCTGGTCCACCGTCCCCCGGCTGACCGCGACGCCGCGGATTTCCTCGATCTCGGCCCGCGTGCAGGGCTGGTGGTAGGCGATGATCGCCAGCGTCTCGATCGCCGCGCGGCTGAGCTTGCGCGTCTCCACCGTCTCCTTCTGCATCAGGAAGCCGAGGTCGGGGGCGGTGCGCATGGCCCAGGCATCGCCGACACGGACGACATGGACGCCCCGGCCCTCGTAGCGCTTCCTCAGATGCACCAGCGCCTCGGCCGGATCGCTCCCGTGCGGCATCCGCGCCTCGAGCTCGGCCACCGTCACCGGATCGGCTGAGGCGAAGAGGATCGCCTCCACCATGCGCTCCTGCTCGGCCATGGGCGGCGCCTCGAAAAGGCTCTTCTCGCGGGCGATCGTCTCCGTCACTGGGTCCTCCGCCTTATGGCGATGGGGGCGAAGGTCTCGGCCTGTCTCAACTCGATCCGGCCCTGCTTGGCCAGTTCGAGCGAGGCGGCGAAGGTCGCCGCGGTGGCAGAGCGGCGCCGGCCGGGGTCGGCGGTCCAGCCCTCGGGAAGGTAGGCAGAAAGGTCGGTCCAGTCGCCGGCATAGCCGATCAGCCCGCGCATCCGGTCAAGCGCCTGCTCCATGGTGAAGACATGGTCGCGGTCCATCGCGTAGGGGCGGAATTCGTCGCGGGTGCGGATGCGCGCATAGGCCTGCATGAGGTCGAGAAGCGTCGCGGTATAGCTCACGCTGCGCAGACGCGTCACATCCTCGGGCAGGCCGCGGACGAAGAAGTCGCGCCCCTTCTGGTCGCGCGCCATGAGCCGGGCGGCGGCCTCGCGCATGGCCTGGAGCCGTTCAAGCTGGAACGCCAGATGTGCCGCCAGTTCCTCGCCCGAGGGTCCCTCCTCGGTCGGGTCGGGCGGCAGGAGAAGGCGCGACTTGAGGAAGGCGAGCCAGGCCGCCATGACCAGGTAATCCGCTGCAAGCTCGATCCTCAAGGTCTTGGCCTGGTTCACGAATTGCAGATACTGCTCGGCGAGTTGCAGGACCGAGATCCTGCGCAGGTCCACCTTCTGGGTGCGCGACAGCATGAGCAGAAGGTCGAGCGGCCCCTCGAAACCGTCGACATCGACGATCAGCGACTCGGCCGCGAGGCGCTCGGTCACGCTGACCGTATCTTCCTGAAAGCCGTCCGCCTCAGACATCCGCAACGCTTCCTGCCAGCGCCTCAAATTCGGCCGCGAGCCGGTCGGTGTCAATGGCACCCGGCGCACGGCGCGCCGCCAGCGCCGCTTCGGCGCGGGCGGCGGCGGCCGGCAAGAGCCGGCCGGCGGCGGCCACGACGGCCGCCATCTCCCTCCGGCGCCCGTTGCAGTGGAGCGCGACGTCGCACCCCGCCGCGATGGCGCCCGCGGCACGCTCGCCAAGCGAGCCCGAGAGTGCCTCCATCGAGAGGTCGTCGGTCAGGAGAAGCCCGCCGAAGCCGATCCTATCGCGGATCACGCCGATCAGCGCCGGCGAGAGCGTCGCCGGGCGGTCCGGGTCGAAGGCGTCGAACACGACATGGGCGGTCATCGCGACCGGCAGGTCGGCCAGCGCGCGGAAGGGCGCGAAATCCGTTGCCTCAAGTGTCGCGGCATCGGCGGTGGTGCGCGGAAGGTAGAGGTGGCTGTCCACCACCGCCCGGCCGTGCCCCGGCAGGTGCTTCAGCACCGGCAGGACACCGCCCGAAAGCAGCCCGTCGGCCGCGGCCCGCGCGGCTTGCGCCACACTGGCCGGGTCGGTTCCGAAGCAGCGGTTCCGCAGGAAGGGATGGGTATCGGGACCGGCGAGGTCGGCGGAGGGCGCGCAGTCGCCGTCGATTCCCACCGCGCGCAGTTCCGCCGCGATCAGCCGGTAGCGCAGCCAGAGACCCCGTGCCCGCGCGTCCGGTGAAAGCCGCGCGACCTCGTCCAGGGGCGGACGCCATTCGCGCCAGTGCGGCGCGCGCAGGCGCTGCACCCGCCCCCCCTCCTGATCGACGAAGACGGGCGCATCACGGCCGACGGCCGCGCGGAGGTCCGCCGTCAGGCGCCGGAGCTGCTCGGGCGTCTCGACATTGCGGGCGAAGAGGATGAACCCCAGGGGGTCGGCCTCCCGGAAGAAGGCGGCCTCGTCGGCCGTGAGTACCCTTCCTTCGCAGCCAAGGATCGCGGCCGCGGCGGCAAGGGCCATCAGCGCACCGCCGTGGGCACGCACTCCGCACCCTCGGCCTTGAATGCGGCGCAGAAGCGGCGGGCCTCCTCAAGGTCTGCGAAACCCTCGACACGAAGCCGGTAGAAGGTCTCGCCACCGCTGACGGCCGACTCGATCACCCGCCGCTTGCCGTCCATCAGCGCCCCGAACCGGGCCGCCGTCCTGTCCCATTCGAGCCGCGCCTGCGCCTCGTCGGGGTAGGCGCCGATCTGGACGAGCCGGGTGCCCTCGGCCAGCGTGCTGGCGGTCACGTCGAGCGGGCCCGGCGCAGGCGCGCCGAGCGCTTCGGCGACGGCGGCGGCCGCCGCTTCGGCAATCGCGTCGTAGGGCACGGCTTCGCCTCCGGCACTCGCGCCCACGGGCCGCGAGGCCGGGCGCAAGGACTGCGCGACGCCGGGCACGTCGGCGGGGATCGCGTCGACCGACGCCGCCGGCATCGCGGGATCCTCCGTCCCGGCCCCGTCGGCGTCCGCCGCGATCGTGTCGGTCAGGCCATCAGGCAGCGGTTCGGCCGGCGTCAGGGACGCCAGCACCGGTGCCTCCTCGCCCGTGCCGGGCAGGAGCGGCCGGGCCGCGGATTCCGTGGCGTCGGCGGGCGTCATCTCCGGCACCGCAGGCTGGGCCGGTGCCGTGTTCTCGGCCGAGGCAGCGAGCGCGCCCATCGGCTGATCCTCCGCGGTCAGATCGTCGGCCCGCGGCGCAAGCGTCAGGCGGTCCGCCGGGCCGCCGGCGGTGCCGTCGGCGGCGATCTCGTTCACCGCCATGCCCTGATAGGACGCCAGTTCGCCGCCCGGATTCTCGGGGGCCGTCCGCGCGGGACCCTCGAGGGCCTGGATCACCGGCACGCCGCGCACATCGCGGACGGCGAGGTCGTAGGCCCAGACGCCCAGCCCGACGATCAGTGCGACCGAAGTCAGCGCCCCGGCGCCGCGCACCCACGTCTGCCCTTGCGGGCCTCGCAGCGTCGCGGCAGGCCTTTGCCCGGGATGGACACCGAAGGTGCCGAACTCGTCATAGTCAGCGTCCGCCATGCTCTGCCTCGCTCGCGGCGCAGGCCGGTGTTCCGGCTCTGTCCGTCCTTGCCTGTGAGGCCCCGGGGCGGCGGCGCGCCTTCGTCAGCGCATCTCTTCCGCAGGGGTCACGCCAAGGATACCAAGACCGGCGGAAATGACAACGCCTGCGGCCCGCGCCAGCGCGATTTTCGCCTGCGAGACGGCTGTGTCGTCCTGGATGAATCGCAGGGCCGTGTCCTCGTTGCCGCGATTCCAGAGCGCGTGGAGGTCGGAGGCGAGCTCGTAGAGGTAGAAGGCGATGCGGTGCGGCTCCTGCCCGCGCGCGGCGATCTCGACGAGACGCGGCCATTCGGCGACCTTCTTCGCCAGCGAGAATTCCGCCTCGTGCGCGAGAGGCCCGAGGTCCGCGCGGGCGAGCGTGGCATCTGTCGCCACGATCCCCGCCTCGGTCGCCTTGCGGACGACCGAGCAGACGCGGGCATGGGCATACTGCACATAGAAGACCGGGTTGTCCTTCGACTGTTCCAGAACCCTGTCGAAATCGAAGTCGAGCGCCGCGTCGTTCTTGCGCGTCAGCATGACGAAGCGGGTCACGTCTGCGCCCGCCCGGTCCACGACATCGCGGAGGGTGACGAAGGTCCCTGCCCGTTTCGACATCTTGAACGGCTCGCCGTTCTTGAAGAGCTTGACGAGCTGGATGAGCTTCACGTCCAGGGGCACCCGCCCGTTGGAAAGCGCCGAGACCACGGCCTTCAGCCGCTTCACATAGCCACCGTGGTCGGCGCCGAGGATGTCGATCAACTGGTCGAAGCCGCGACTGACCTTGTCCCAGTGATAGGCGATGTCGGGCGCGAAGTAGGTCCAGGACCCGTCGGACTTCTTCACCGGCCGGTCGACGTCGTCGCCATGTGCGGTCGAGCGGAAAAGCGTCTGCTCGCGCTCCTCCCAGTCCTCGGGCAGTTTGCCCTTCGGCGGCTCCAGCGTGCCTTCGTAGATGAGCCCCATGCCGCGCAGGGTTTCGATCGCTTCCTCGATCTTGCCCGAGGCGGTGATCGCCTTTTCCGACGTGAAGACATCCATCTTGACGCCGAGAAGCGCGAGATCCTCGCGGATCATCTGCATCATCGCCGCAGTGGCGAAGTCGCGCACTGGGGCCAGCCAGTCCCCCTCGGGAAGGTTCAGCAGCCGGTCGCCGAATTCCGCCTTCAGGGCCTCGCCCACCGGGATCAGGTAGTCGCCGGGATAGAGACCCTCGGCGATCTCGGGCGAAAGCCCGTGCGCCTCGCGGTAGCGCTCGAAGGCCGACCGGGCGAGCACGTCGACCTGCGCCCCGCCGTCGTTGATGTAGTATTCGCGCGTGACCTCATGGCCCGCGAAATCGAGAAGCGCGGCCAGCGCATCGCCGAAGACCGCTCCGCGCGTGTGGCCGACATGCATGGGCCCGGTGGGGTTGGCCGAGACGAATTCGACGTTGACCTTCACGCCCCGCCCGATGTCCGAGCGGCCGAAATCCCGGCCCTCGGCCAGGGCAGCACGGACGACGGCACGCCAGTTCTCGGGGGAAAGGCGGAGGTTCAGGAACCCCGGCCCCGCCACCTCGGCCGAGACGATGCGCGGGTCGCCGGCCAGCCGCGCGGCCAGCCCTTCGGCGATCGCGCGGGGCGGCTGGCCGGCGGGCTTGGCCAGCACCATCGCGGCGTTCGTCGCCATGTCGCCATGCGCGGCATCGCGCGGCGGCTCGACCGCCACGGCGCCCATGTCGAGCCCGGCAGGCAGCGCGCCCGAAGCCACCATGTCGTCGAGGCTGGCCACGACCAGCGCCCGGATCTCCGCAAAAAGGTTCATCTTCATCTATCCCTGACGTAGGCTCGGCAATGCCAGAGGCCGCCCGCGCCGTCAATGCCGAGGCCTTCAGGCGGCAGGCGCCGCCTCTTCGGTCGCGGCACCCGGCGGCAGCAGGGAAAGCAGGCGGTGTCCCGCCGCCACTTCGGGGTCTTTCTCGCCGCCGAGGAGTTTCAGCGTACCCTTCGGCCCGATCGAGCCCAGAAGCACCGCATCGGGCCGCTTGGCGCGCCAGTCCGCCATCCCGAACGTGTCGCTCAGCTTCGTCGTGCGGAAAGTCCAGCCATCGGCCATGAGGCTGTCGAGATCGTCCCAGGTGCGGCCCTTTGCGAAGGGGCGTCCCCCAAGCTGGGTCGGCAACGCATGGCGCGACTTCTCCGCCTTCGCTCGTCCGATCTGCCAGGTCCGGTCGCGGCCGAATTCCGGTGCGAAGTCAGTGGCGACGAGGGTGTTGTAGGCGTCGTTGTCGGTCGCGGCCAGAAGCGTCTCGTAGCTCAGCAACTCCACCTGATGCTCGGCCGCCTCCGACAGGATGTCGCCGTAGAAGGTGCGGATGCCGAGCGCGCGGGGCCGGATCAGATGGGCGTGGTTCGGGTCCGAGATCAGCACCTCGACGCCGGCCTTCTTCAGCGCCTCGGCCAACCCCGTGGTGAAACGCGAGCCGCCCACCAGCAGCACCCCCGGCGCCTCGGCCGCGCTGAGCCCGAGCCAGCGCGAGAGCGGCGCGAAGGTGAAGCCGTGCAGGACCACCGTGAAGGTGACGAGCGCGAAGGCCAGGGGCGCGACCAGATCGCCGTCCACCACCCCGGCATCGGCAAGACGCGTGCCGAAGAGCCCCGCGACTGCGACCAGCACCACGCCCCTCGGCCCGGTCAGCGCGATCAGCAGCCGTTCGTTGTGCGGCAGATCGGTCCCGACCAAAGACAGAAGCACCGTCAGCGGACGCGCGATCATCACGACGGCCAGAACGAAAACGACCGTGCGCCAACTGAGCTTCTCGACCATCGCGAAATCGAGGGACGCGGCAAGCAGGATGAAGACGCCGGATACCAGCAGGATCGTCGCATGTTCCTTGAACCGGCGCAGTTCGACAAAGCTCGGCAGGTCGGAATTGGCGATGACGAGGCCCATGACGGTGACCGCAAGCAGGCCGCTTTCGTGCAGGACCGTATCGGCCAGCGCGAAGCACGCGATCAGCGCCACGAAGAGGACCGGCACCTTCATGAATTCCGGCACCCGGTTGCGCCAGAAGGCGCGGGAAATGGCAAAGCCCGCCGCCAGCCCGATGATCGCCGCGACGGCGACGCCGAAGGCAACGGTCCAGAGCGCATGGCCAAGCAGTTCCGAGGTGCGCAAAGCCAGCACCACCTCAAGCGCCAGGACCGCCGCCAGCGCGCCGATGGGATCGTTGACGATCGCCTCCCACTGCAGGAGTTGCGCGGGGCGGCGGGCGAGCCGCGCCTGGCGCAGCAGCGGCGCGATGACGGTGGGGCCGGTCACCACCATGATGCCGCCGAAGACGGTCGCGGATTCCCAGCCGAGCCCGGCGCCGTAGCGCAAGGTCAGCGTGGACACAAGCCAGCCGAGCGGCGCGCCGATGACGACCAGCCGCCGCACACCATGCCGCGCGTCGCGCAATTCGTGGAAATCGAGCGTCAGCCCGCCCTCGAACAGGATGACGGCCACGGCCAGCGAGATCAGCGGCCTGGTCAGCGGCCCGATGTCGCGCGCCGGGTCGAAAAGGCCGAGGACCGGCCCGACCAGGATACCCGCCGCCAGCATCAGGACGATGGCCGGAAGCCGCAAACGCCAGGCGAGCCACTGGCTGCCGACGCCCAGCCCCCCCACCACCGCGAAAGCCATGATCGGGCTCATCGCGCCCGAAGTTTCCGCTATCGCCATCGCACTGCCCTATACAGACCGGGTGAGTCCACCATCGACCGTGATGTTGTTCCCGGTCATATAGCCTGCGTCGACCGAGGCAAGGAAGGCCAGCGCGACCTTGTCCGTCATTCCGGACCTCTCGCCTCGGTGCGTTCGAACAGGCGCTCGTGTTCCTGAATGGCGAAGCGGTCGGTCATGCCGGCCACGTAGTCGAGGACGACCCGTGCAAGCTCGGTCCGGTCCCGCGCTCTCGCCACGTCCTCGCGCCACTCCGCCGGCAGGAGCGCGGGGTCGTTGAGGAAGAGCGGGAAAAGCTCGTCGATCATCCGTGTCACCCGCTGGCGTTCCGCCACCACCGAGGGGGCGCGGTACATCCGGGTGAAGAGGAAGGCCTTGATCGCCTTGAGGTTCTGGTAGAGCGGCTTGGAGAAGCGGATGATCGGTCCGTCCATCGCCCGGATCTCAGCCGCCGACTTCGGGCTGGAGGTCTGCAGCCGCGTGCGGGCCACCGCGATCACGTCCTCGACCATGGCGCCGAAGACGCGGCGCAGCGCCTCGTGCCGGCGGCGCGAGGGGTCGAGGCCGGGATGGAGCCGGTCCACCTCGGCGAAGGCCGGACCGGTGACCGGAAGGCCCATCAGGTCGGCCTCTGAAAAGAGTCCGGCGCGCAGCCCGTCGTGGAGGTCGTGGTGGTTGTAGGCGACGTCGTCTGCGATGGCCGCCACCTGCGCCTCGGCCGAGGCGAAGGTCTGGAGATCGAGGTCGAAGCCGTCGTTGAACTCCTTCAGCGCATAGGGCAGCAGCGCGGGGTCGCCCACCGCATGGGAGCCGGAAGCCTTCGGCCCGATCACCGGGCCGTTGTGCTTGGCGATCCCTTCGAGCGTCTCCCAGGTCAGGTTCAACCCGTCGAAGTCGGCGTAATGGCGTTCCAGCTTCGTCACGATGCGGATGGCCTGGGCGTTGTGGTCGAAGCCGCCGTAGGGCGCCATGAGGTCCGCGAGCGCATCCTCGCCGGTGTGGCCGAAGGGCGGATGGCCGAGGTCGTGGGCGAGCGCCACCGCCTCGGCAAGGTCGGTGTTGAGCCCGAGATGGCCGGCGATCGTGCGCGCGACCTGCGCCACCTCGATCGTGTGGGTGAGGCGGGTGCGGTAGTAGTCGCCCTCGTGCTCCACGAAGACCTGGGTCTTGTGCTTCAGCCTGCGGAACGCGCTGGAATGGATGATCCGGTCGCGGTCCCGCTGGAAGGGCGTGCGGAAGGTGGACATCGCTTCGGGGAACTGCCGGCCGCGGCTTTCCTCGGGGTGGCAGGCATAGGGGGCGAGAGTCATCGGGGCCCGTTCTTGTCGCGTCGCTCCCCGGTCATATATGATGAAGCGGACGGAATTGACATAAGGCGCTTGCAGCCATGGACCTGACGCTTCCCCCGAAAGTGACCGACCGCGCCTTCGCGCGGCTGGCGGAGATCAACGCCGCGACCGGGGACGCGAAGGCGCTGCGCGTCGCGGTCGAGGGGGGCGGCTGTTCGGGCTTCCAGTACGACATAAGGTTCGACGAGCCTGCGGCGGACGATCTGGTGATCGAACGCGGCGGGCAGAAGGTGCTGATCGACTCCGTCTCGCTGCCCTTCCTGTCGAACGCCGTCATAGACTTTTCCGAGGAACTGATCGGCGCGCGGTTCGTGATCGACAACCCGAACGCCTCCTCGTCCTGCGGCTGCGGGACCAGCTTTTCGATCTGAACGTCAGCCCGGGGCGACAAGCGTTCCGCAGGCGCAGCCGGAAACGGCACCGCTGCCGCAACTGGCCGAGGCGCCGCAGCATTGCAGCCCGTTGGCCATGGTGCAGCAGCACGTCTGGGCCGTCTCGCAGGCCGGAGGCCGGTCCTGCGCAGGCGCCGGCGCGGGGACAAGCGTGAGGACGAGAAACGCGAATAGCCGGGTCATGTCAGTCATCCTTGCGGATCGCGATGGTGATAGGCCGCGGTGAGCATGAGATAGACGAAGAAGTCGCGCACCAGTGGGCGCTGTTCCTCGGGATACTTCAGCAAGAGATCGTAGGTACCTGGAACTCCTTCGTAAAAGAAGGTCCTGAGCGTATCGCGCCAGATGAAGTAGCCGACATGGTCCACGATCTTCCAGAACTTGCCGTCCTGCAGCGACTGCGGGTCGCTGTTCTCGACGAAGGACAGGTTCTGCCAGTCCTTCTGGTAGCTTTCGAAGAGCTGGCCCTTTGCGGCGATCTCGACATAGCCCGCGTCGAGCCGTTCGTAGAAGACGAGGATCGAGGTCGCCTTCGCCGGCACGCCATTCTCGCAACGGGCCTTGAAGACGATCTTGAAGAGCCAGAGTTCGCCCTCCCCGCCCTGCGGCGGTCCGTTCGCCCCGATCGGGATCGGCCGGATGAAATAGGTCGAGAAAAGCATGAAATCGTCCTTGCCCAGCGTCTCGCTTATCTCGGATGCGATGGAAACATCGGCGCCAAGCCGCACCTCGACCAGGCCGCCGGCATTGGCCTTGGCCGAAAAGCCCCCGCCGTATTTCAGGATGCCGACGTCCTTCAGTTCCACCCCGCAGCGCTTGGTGACGGAGAGACGGGCGTCGGAAAGGCGTGACAGCGTCGCGGCCAGTCCCGACATGCTTTCGCCGAAGCGGCGGTGGAAGGAACCGTCGAGATGGAAGGAGAACACCCGCTTCGCGGAGGCCAGATCGACGATCTTCAGGGGCGCGAGTCCATCGGCATCGGCGCCCGCGGACTGGCGCTTGCCGCAAAGGGTCAGGTAGCTGTCGGCAGGTTGCGTCAGGGTGCCGCCGGGAAGGTAGGCCTTCACCGGGAACGGCTGGCAGACGGCGTCCTTCGCGGCCGCGAGCGCCTCGCCCTCGAGACGCGACCGGATCAGGGGGTCGCGCCTCAGCCCGGCATAGGCCGCGGTGGCCGCCCGCACCGCCGGGTCGCCGGACGGCGCGATGGCATAGCCCCAGAAGGCGGAGATATCGTAGCGGCACCTGCCGTCCGTGCAGAAATCCTCCGCATTCCCCGGACAGGCATCGGCGGCGCGGCAGATCATCGCCTTCGCGTAGGAATCCGCGAAGATGTACGAGGCGTTGTCCACCAGCTTCTGGATGTCTTCCTGCGCGACGATCTTGCGGTGGCCGTATTCGGTCAGCACCATCACCGGCGTGCGCCCCTGCGGATAGCTGTCAAGCTCGATCCGGTAGAGCGGCTTCACCACCACGCCGATCGGGTACATCTCCTGGAATTCGTACTCGTTGGCGTTGCAGCTGACGTTGGCGAAGCGCCCCGGACGGACGGTCACGTAATAATCATCCGCGCCATAGCCGCCGCGTTCGGGTGGCACCTCGTCATTGCCGAGGAGCGAGGCGAGGTTCCAAAGCAGGGTCTGCTGCGACTCGTCCACGCTTGCGAGGTCGTCGCAGGGATCGGGCGCCGCCCATCCCGGTCGGGCGGAAGCCATCATGACCGTCAGGACGGCAAGGAGCAGCGGGATTATGCGTCGCATGGAAATACGCCTCGAAACAACCTCAACAAAGGACTCAAGGGACTTGTAATCGTTGGAGCATATCACGATCTGCCGCGAATCGGAATGCACTCCGGGGTCGGGATTCCCATACCGTTTTCAACCCTGGCGCGAGGCTCGCCCCCAGTTGCGGCGGGCGCCGCTTCGCCGTTAGGATTGGCCGGAAACCCTTTCGAGGCCTCCATGAAGATTGCGACCTTCAACATCAACGGCATCAAGGCGCGGACGGAGGCCCTGCCGGAATGGCTCGATGCCGCCGCGCCGGATGTGGTCCTCCTGCAGGAGATCAAGTCGCAGGACGCGGACTTCCCGCGCGAGGTCTTCGAAGGCCGTGGCTACTTCGTCGAAACCCATGGCCAGAAGGGCTTCAACGGCGTGGCGATCCTGTCGAAGCTGCCGCTCGAGGACGTGGCGCGCGGGCTGCCGGGCGACGACACGGACGAACAGGCACGCTGGATCGAGGCGACGGCCACCGGCAAGACGGCGGTCCGGCTTTGCGGGCTTTACCTGCCGAACGGAAACCCCGCGCCGGGGCCGAAGTTCGACTACAAGCTGGGCTGGATGGACCGGATGCGGGCGCGGGCGGCGGCGCTCCTGGCCGAGGAGGTTCCCGTCGTCCTGGGCGGGGACTACAACGTCATTCCCCAGGCCGAGGATGCGGCCCGGCCCGAAGCCTGGGTCGAGGACGCGCTCTTTCGTCCCGAAAGCCGCGCGGCGCTGCGGCGGATCGAATATCTCGGCTACACCGACGCCTTCCGCGCCCGCGAGCCCCGGCCGGGGCATTATTCCTTCTGGGACTATCAGGCCGGCGCCTGGGCGAAGAACAACGGCATCCGCATCGACCACCTGTTGCTCAGCCCGCAGGCCGCCGACCGTTTGCGCGCGGCAGGGATCGACAAGGCGGTGCGGGGCGGCGAGAAACCGTCGGACCATGTCCCAGTCTGGGTCGAACTCGACGCCTGACGATCAACCCGTTACCGGCGCGGTCACGTCATGGCCGTGGAGCCAGTCGAAGCGATCCATGAGCATCCCCGGTGCGAAGCGCCCGGCGAACCGGAGGCCGAGGTGGGCGAGATCGCGCCGGACGCCGGCGAGGTGATAATTCCGCGCATTGGCATTGGCGGCACCGACGATTCGCCGCACCCGCACCTCGCGCCGCGCCTGATAGGCGGCAAGCGCCGCCTCGGGCGCGGCGCGGGCGAGGCAGTCGGCCAGCACCCAGGCATCCTCGAGTGCCATATTGGCTCCCTGGGCGAGGAAGGGCAGCGTCGGATGCGCCGCATCGCCGAGAATCGCCGCCCCCTGCCCCTGCCAGCGCGCGGCCACGGGATGGCGGAAGAGACCCCAGAGGTTCGGCCGCTCGATCCGGTCGAGCCAGCCGCGAACCTCGGGCACGAAGGCCTCGAACGCGATGCGGAGCGCGAGCGGATCGTCGGTCAGCGACCAGCTTTCCTCCGCCCAGCGGTCGCGCTCCTCGACCGCGACGATGTTCCTCAGCCGCCCGCCCCTGAGCGGGTAGGTCACGAGGTGCCGGCCTGCGCCCATGAAGACCCGCGCGACCGGCGGCAGGCCGCCGTCCTCCGGCAGTGTCGCGCGCCAGGCGACCTGGCCGGTGAAGAAAGGCGCCACCGTGCCGTTCAGCGCGGCCCTGACCTTCGAATGCAGCCCGTCCGCCCCGATGAGAAGGTCGCAGTCGATCTCCTCTCCCTGCGCCGTGGCGAGGCGCGGCGGATGGGGGCCGAGCGTCACCCCCTCGACCTTCTGCAGGAGCCGTATCGCGACGCCCGCCGCCCGCGCGCCGGCGGCCAGCAGGTCGACGAGGTCGGCGCGGTGGACGAAGCGGAATACCTCGCCCGGCCGCCTCCGGGCCAGGTCGAGCCGGACGACGCGCCCGCCCGCCTCGCCATCTATGAGATCGACCGCTTCGGCGCGCTGCGACCCTGCCTCCAGCGCATCGCCGAGGCCCAGTGCGGCGAGCACGCGCGCACCGTTGGGCGAAATCTGCAGGCCCGCGCCCACCTCACGAATCTCGGGCGCCTGTTCCAGGATTGTCACCTCGGCACCGCGGAGCGCGAGCGCGCGTGCCACGGCAAGGCCCGCGACACCGGCCCCCAGCACCGTCACCTTGCGTCCCTCGAGCATCGCCCCCTCCGAAGGAAACGCCGGAGCCTTGCGACCCCGGCGCCGGAAATGCGTCCGTTCGGCCCCAAGGGGGCCCGGGATCAGTCGTCGCGGTGGACCCGCTCGCGTCGTTCGTGCTTTTCCTGCGCCTCGAGCGTCATCGTGGCGATCGGGCGCGCGTCGAGCCGTTTCAGCGAGATCGGTTCGCCGGTCACTTCGCAGTAGCCGTATTCGCCGTTCTCGATCCGACGCAGCGCCGCGTCGATCTTGGTGACAAGCTTGCGCTGGCGGTCGCGGGTGCGCAGTTCCAGCGCGCGGTCGGTCTCCTCGCTCGCGCGGTCGGCGATGTCCGGAACGTTGCGGGCACTGTCCTGCAAGCCTTCCAGAGTCTCGGCCGATTGCTCGAGAAGCTCTTCCTTCCAGACGAGAAGCTTGCGGCGGAAATACTCGAGCTGGCGCTCGTTCATGAACGGTTCATCTTCTGCCGGACGGTAATCGTCGGGAAGAAAGATCTCGGGTTTCATCTCCGCTCCCTTCCTTGGTCCGGCACCGGAAGTCGCTATCATTTCGGTCATCCGGAACTCCTTGGGCGCTCCCATATCCGATGCCGCGAGGGATGTCACTAGCCCAACCCTCTGCTTGCGGCATTTTGATGGCGGCGGTATGACTGTCCCCAACATCTGCGCCATCCCCCCGGAAAAACGATGAAATTCACCGGCACCGATCGCTATGTCGCCACCCAGGATCTGACCGTCGCCGTCAACGCCTCAGTCGCGCTGGAGCGGCCGCTCCTCGTGAAGGGCGAGCCGGGGACCGGCAAGACCGAGCTTGCGCGCCAGGTGGCCGAGGCGCTCGGGCTGCCGATCGTCGAGTGGCACATCAAGTCCACGACGAAGGCGCAGCAGGGACTCTACGAATACGATGCCGTCAGCCGGCTCAGGGACAGCCAGCTCGGCGACGAACGGGTGCACGATGTCGCGAACTACATCCGCAAGGGCAAGCTCTGGCAGGCCTTCGAGGCGGCGGGCAAGGTCGTCCTCCTGATCGACGAGATCGACAAGGCCGACATCGAGTTTCCGAACGACCTTTTGCAGGAACTCGACCGCATGGAGTTCTTCGTCTACGAGACCGGCGAGACGATCCGGGCGCGCCACCGCCCCGTCGTGGTCATCACCTCGAACAACGAGAAGGAGCTGCCGGACGCCTTCCTGCGGCGCTGCTTCTTCCACTACATCCGCTTCCCCGATGCCGAGACGCTGAAGAAAATCGTCGGGGTGCATTTCCCCGGCATCAAGGAGCACCTCCTCTCTACCGCGCTGGCGCAGTTCTACGAAATCCGCGAGACGCCGGGGTTGAAGAAGAAACCCTCCACCTCGGAGGTGCTCGATTGGCTGAAGCTGATCCTGGCCGAGGATCTCGCGCCCGAAGACCTCCGGCGCGACCCGGCGAGCATGCTGCCGAAGCTGCACGGCGCGCTTCTGAAGAACGAACAGGATGTGCAGCTTTTCGAGCGACTGGCCTTCCTGGCCCGCAACCGCCGCTGACGCCGGGCGCGGCAAGGATCGCCGTTTATCCGGGGTAGCAGCCGCGGCGAAGGCAGGCTAGCGTCGGCCAGCCGCAAGAGGAACGCATGGCCCGCCCAGACACGCTCGTGATCCGCCCGATCGGGCCCGACGACGCGCCGGAGTGGCGCCGGCTCTGGCGCGCCTACCTCGGTTTCTACCGGACCGAACTGCCCGACGAGGTCTATGCCGAGACCTTCGCCCGGCTCCTCTCCGGCCGGGACGGGGAGTTCCGCGGCCTGCTGGCGCTGGTGGACGAAACGCCCGTCGGGCTTGCCCATTTCCTCTTCCACCGGACCTGCTGGGCGCTTGCCGACACCTGCTACCTTCAGGACCTCTTCGCCGACCCGGACCACCGCGGCCGGGGGATCGGCCGGGCGCTGATCGAGGCGGTCTATGCCGCCGCAGATGCCGAGGGGGCGGCCTCGGTCTACTGGCTGACGCAGGAGACCAACACGACCGCGCGGCGGCTCTACGACCGGATCGGCGTGAAGACCCCCTTCATCGAATACAACCGGAAATGATCCCTTGCGACGCGTCCTGACCGTCTGCCTCGCCGCGCTGCTTCTCTCCGCCTGCGGCGCCCCTCCGCCGGCCGCGCGCAATGCCGCCGTCCCGGATGCGCCCGACCTGCCGCCGATGCGGCGCTTCGGGGCGACGGTGCCCGAACCGGCGCGGCGTTCCAACGCGGAGATGGCGCAGGACTTCATGGACCTCTCGTTCAACCTCGAGAGCGGGCGCACGGTGCCGGTCTTCACCCGTTTCGAAGGTCCGATCCGTGTGCGCATGACCGGCGCACCGCCCCCGACGGCGGCGGAGGACCTCGGCCGGCTCCTCGCCCGGCTCCGCGCCGAGGCGGGCCTGCCGATCGCCGCCGCACGCCCCGACGAGCCTGCCGAGATCACGGTGGAGTTCCTGCCGCGCAAGGCGATGCAGAGGCTGGTCCCGCGTGCCGCCTGCTTCGTCGCGCCGCGTGTCTCCTCATGGGACGGCTACAGGCGCGCGAGCCGTGCCTCGCTCGACTGGGCCACGCTGCAGGTGCGCGACCAGGCGGCGATCTTCGTGCCGAACGACACTGCCCCGCAGGAGGTGCGCGACTGCCTGCACGAGGAACTCGCCCAAGCGCTCGGCCCCCTGAACGACCTCTACCGCCTGCCCGATTCCGTCTTCAACGACGACAACATCCATACCGTCCTCACCGGCTTCGACATGCTGATGCTGCGTGCGACCTATGCACCCGAGCTGCACTCGGGCATGACCGCGGGGGCCGTGGTGGAACGGCTGCCCGACATCCTCGCGGCGATCAACCCGCGCGGCGAACGGGGTCCCGCGCCGATGCCCGATCCGACGCCGCGGGCCTTCATCGATGCGATCGAGACCGCGCTCGGCCCCGGTGCCTCCGGCGCGCGCCGCCGCGCCGCGGCCGCGAGCGCCGTGCGCATCGCCGAGGAGCGCGGCTGGCGGGACGCCCGCGCGGGCTTTGCCTGGCTCGCGCTCGGCCGGCTCTCGCTCGGCCATGACCGGGCAGCGTCGCGGACGGCCTTCGCCCGGGCCGCGGACGTCTACGCGGGGCGGCCGGAACTCGCGCTGCAATCGGCCCATGCCGACATGCAGCTCGCGGCCTTCGCGCTGTCCGACGGCGACGCCCGGAGGGCGCTCGACCTGACGGCGCGCGCGGCGCCGCAGGCTGCCCGCGCCGAGAATGCGGCGCTTCTGGCGAGCCTCCTGATGGTGCGCTCGGCGGCGCTCGACCTCGTCGGCCGTGCCTCCGAGGCGCAGGCGGTGCGGATCGACAGCCTCGCCTATGCGCGCTATGGCTTCGCATCGGATACCGAGGTCACTGCGCGCTACGCCAACATCGCGGCGCTTTCGCCGGTGACCCGCCGATGAACCGACAGCGAACCGAACGAGGCCCCGAGTGATCCTTTTTCCCGCCATCCTGATCGGCGCCGTCCTCGGCTGGGTCCGCGCCGGGCGCCACGGCGGCAATCGCGCCGACAAGGTGCAATATGCGCTGGCCCATGCGATTCTCTTCGCGATCCTCGGGCTCTTCGCAACGATCCTCTACCACCGCATGACCTGACCGCGATGTTCCTGCGCTTCTTCGAGACCCTCCGCAAAACCGGCGTGCCGGTGACATTGCGGGAGTATCTCGGGTTTCTCGAAGGCATGGCCGCCGGTCTCGTCACTTACGACGTTGACGGGTTCTACTATTTCGCCCGCACCGCGATGGTGAAGGACGAACGCCACCTCGACCGCTTCGACCGCGCCTTCGCCGAAACCTTCCGCGGGCTGGAGGCGATCACCCCGGACCAGGTGCTGGAGGCAATCGACCTGCCACGCGACTGGCTGGAAAAGCTGATCGACCGCAGCCTGAGCGAGGCCGAGAAGGCCGAATTCCGGGCGCTTGGCGGCTTCGAAAAGCTGATGGAGACGCTGAGGGAGCGCCTTGCCGAACAGAAGGGCCGCCACCAGGGCGGGTCGAAATGGATCGGCACCGCCGGCACCTCGCCCTTCGGCGCACATGGCTACAACCCCGAAGGGGTGCGCATCGGCCAGGAGGAGAGCCGCCACCAGCGTGCCGTGAAGGTCTGGGACAAGCGCGAGTTCCGCAACCTCGACGACCAGGTGGAACTGGGCACCCGCAACATCAAGGTGGCGCTGAAGCGGCTCCGCCGCTGGGCGCGAACCGGGGCGGCGGAGGAGCTCGACCTGCCCGGCACGATCCGGGCGACGGCCGAGCACGGCTGGCTCGACGTGCAGACGCGGCCGGAGCGCCACAACGCGGTGAAGGTCCTGCTATTCCTCGACATCGGCGGCTCCATGGACCCGCATGTCCGGGTGGTGGAGGAACTCTTCTCGGCCGCTCGCGCCGAGTTCAAGCATCTCGAATACTACTACTTCCACAACTGCCTTTACGAGGGTGTCTGGCGCGACAACCGCCGCCGCTGGGATGAACAGACCCCGACGGCCGAGGTGCTGAGAACCTACGGCGGCGACTACAAGGCGATCTTCGTCGGTGACGCCGCGATGTCGCCCTACGAGATCGCCCACCCCGGCGGCGCAAGCGAACACTGGAACCCCGAGGCCGGGGAGGTCTGGCTGGCCCGCGCGCGGGCGCAGTGGCCGGCGAACGCCTGGCTCAATCCCCTGCCGGAACGGCACTGGCAATACACCCAGTCGGTCGGCATGATCCGGAGCCTCTTCGAGGGCCGGATGTTCCCGCTGACGCTCGACGGGATCGCGCGGGCGATGAAGGCGCTCGGCTGAGGGGCATGGACTCCGCCGAAGCGCGGACCTAGCGTTCGCGCATTCCGGAACGGACGCGCCATGACCACCATCGACCAGACGCCGGCCCCGCCCGTGCAGCAGACCGCCTTCGCCATCCTCGTGGCGATCGGCCTTTGCCACATGCTGAACGACATCATGCAGTCGCTGCTGTCGGCCATCTACCCGATGCTGAAGGAGGACTTCGCGCTCGACTACGGGCAGATCGGGCTTCTGACGCTGTGCTTCCAGGTCACGGCCTCGCTCCTGCAGCCGGTGGTGGGCATCTTCACCGACCGCAGGCCGCTGCCGAAATCGCTGCCCGTCGGCATGGGATCGACCTTCTGCGGGCTCATCCTGCTCGCCTTCGCGCCGACCTACCCGCTCCTGCTCCTCGGCGCGGCATTCATCGGCATCGGATCGGCAGTGTTCCACCCCGAGGCAAGCCGGGTCGCGCGCATGGCGTCCGGCGGCCGCTACGGGCTGGCGCAGTCGCTCTTCCAGGTCGGCGGCAACTTCGGCACCGCCATCGGCCCGCTCCTCGCCGCCTTCATCGTGGTGCCGCTCGGCCGCCCCTCGGTCGCGGCCTTCTGCCTCATCGCGGCGCTCGGCATCCTCATCCTGACCCATGTCAGCCGCTGGTATGGCGCCGCGCTGACGGTCGCGCGCGGACGCAAGGCGGCCGACAGGACGCTGCCGCTTCCGCGCGGGCGGGTCGTCACGGCGCTCGTGGTGCTGGCCTTTCTCACCTTCTCGAAGAACATCTACACCGCCTCGATCTCCAGCTATTATACCTTCTACCTGATCGAGACCTTCGAACTGACCACCCAGCAGTCGCAGATGATGCTCTTCCTCTTCCTCGCCGCGATGGCGGCGGGCACGATCCTTGGCGGGCCGGTCGGCGACCGCTTCGGCGCACTGCCGGTGATCTGGATCTCGATCCTCGGCGTGCTGCCCTTCACGCTTGCCCTGCCCTACGCCGACCTTTTCTGGACGGGCGTCCTGTCGGTGATCATCGGGCTCGTCCTTGCCTCGGCCTTCCCCGCGATCGTCGTCTTCGCGCAGGAACTCGTGCCGGGTCGCGTGGGCATGGTCGCGGGCATCTTCTTCGGTTTCGCCTTCGGCATGGGCGGAATATCCGCCGCGGTGCTCGGGGTCATGGCCGACCAGTACGGGATCGACCTCGTCTACCGCATCTGCGCCTGGCTTCCGGCGATGGGCCTCCTGACCGTCCTCCTGCCCTCGCGGCGCAGCCTGAGGGCCTTCGGCTGAGGCCGCCTTTTCCGGCGATACAGTCCACCCCATATTCACGCCATGCTGAAGCTGACGCCGATCCTCCTCGCGCTTCTCTATGCCGTCGTCCTCTGGCGCTTCTCGGCCTGGCGGACGGCGAAGGAACTTGACGCCAACTCGACGGAGCTTCGCGACCCCGCGCTCGGTGCCGTCACGGAACGGCTCGCCCGCGCGCTCGGAGTCGCGCGCGTACCGGTCCGCGTCTACGAGGTGGCGCCGGTGAACGGCCTTGCGGCGCCGGACGGCCGCATCTTCCTCACCCGCGGCTTTCTCGACAGGTTCCGCGCGGGCGAGGTGACGGCGGAGGAACTGGGCAGCGTCATCGCCCATGAACTCGGCCATGTGGCGCTCGGCCATTCCCGGCGGCGGATGATCGACTTCACCGGGCAGAACGCGATCCGGGTGATGCTCGCCACGCTGCTCGGCCGGCTGCTGCCGGGCATCGGCGTCTGGCTCGCGAACCTTCTGACCTCGCTCGTCGCGGCACGGCTCAGCCGGCGCGACGAGTACGAGGCCGACGAATGGGCCACGGCGCTGCTGATCAAGGCGGGGATCGGCGCCGCCCCGCAGAAGTCGCTTTTCGCCAAGCTCGGCCGGCTCACCGGGCAGGCCGGCGCCGCGCCTGCCTGGCTTCTGAGCCATCCGAGGACCGAAGACCGCATCGCCGCGATCGAGGCGAACGAGCGGAAGTGGGGTCTCTCCGGCTGAACGGGCGCAGCCCAGGCCGCGGCCCGACTTTCATTGTGGCCGAAATACTCCGGGGGCATGGGGGCAGCGCCCCCACCCGCGGCCCCGCCTACCCGGCCAGGGCCTTGCCGAGACGCGGCAGCTTCGCCCGCTTCAGCAAAGGCCGCAGGGGTTGCGCCTCGCCCGAGAGGCGCTCAGCCTCCGCCCGCACGGTTTCCACCACGCCCGCCACTGTCCCGGGCGCGCCCTGCCAGAGGGCAAGCAGGAACCGGTCCGGGTCCTCGCGCCCGAGCCCCTCCTCGGCCAGCACGCCCCTCGGGAAGTCGGCGGCGTTGAAGGTGACGATCACATCCGCACCCCCGGCGACCGCGGCGGCAAGGACATGCACATCGCCCGGGTCCGGGAGCCAGAGCCGGGCGGCGAGCGCCTCGCGCGGCGCGACGCAGGCAGCGGGAAAGGCCGCCTTCAGCGCCGCGATCTCCCCCCGGGCGACAAGCTCGGCTCCGCGGCCGAGCTTCACCACCGCCCGCGCCCACTCCTCGAGGATGCGGTCGGACCAGAGCGGCACATAAAGACCCGCCCGCGCGACGCCGATCAGGATTTCCCTCAGCACCGTCGGATAGAGCACGCAGGCATCCAGAAGCGCCTTCATCCGTCCAGCCGGAAGAACAGCGCCTTCAGGTAGCCAGTCTCGGCCAGTTGCGGCAGTTGCGGGTGGTCGGGCCCGGCAAAGCCCGTGTGCAGAAGCTGCCCCCGCCGCCCGCCGCGGCCGATCCCGCGCGCCGAGGCATTGCGGAACTGCGTGAGGTCGGCGGCGTGCGAGCAGGAGCAGAGGCAGAGGTAGCCCCCCGGCGCGACCAGCGGCGCGGCCAGCCGCGCGACCCGCTCATAGGCCCTGAGCCCCGCCTCCAGCGCCGGTTTCGCCGGCGCGAAGGCCGGCGGATCGCAGATGACGAGGTCGAACCGCGCACCTTCGGGTCCTAGCGCCTCCATCGCCGCGAAGGCATCGCCCTTGCGCGTCTCGAACCTCTCGCCCGCCCCCATCGCCGCGGCCCCCTGCCCCGCAAGCTCGAGCGCCGCGGCCGAGCTGTCGACGGCCAGCGCCCGCGTCGCGCCCCCGGCGAGTGCGGCCAGCGCGAAGCCGCCGACATGCGAAAAGACGTCGAGCACCGCAGCCCCTTTCGCGAGCCGCGCCGCGAAGGCGTGGTTCTCGCGCTGGTCGAAGAAGAGCCCGGTCTTCTGTCCGCCGAGAAGGTCGGCCATATAGACGGCCCCGTTCATCGGCACCGGCACCGGCTCGTCGAGCGCGCCCGAAAGCACCACCGTTTCCTCCACCAGCCCTTCGAGCCCCCGCGCCCGCCCGGTTCCGTTCTTGACGATGGTCGTGACCCCCGTCACCGCGGCGAGCGCGCCCGCGAGATCGCCGATCATCGCCTCCGCCCAGGCGGCGTTGGGCTGGATCACCGCCGCCGCGCCGAAGCGGTCGATCACGACCCCTGGCAACCCGTCGGCCTCGGCGTGGACCAGCCGGTAGAACGGCGCGTCGTAAAGCCGCTCCCTCAGGGAAAGCGCCCGGGCGATGCGCGCGGCGATCCAGTCGCGGCCGATCATGGCCGCCGCGTCGCGGTCGAGGACACGGGCGACGATCTTCGAGGCGGGGTTCACGGTGACGATGCCCAGGGGCCGCCGCTCGGCGTCCTCCAGAAGCGCGATCGTGCCGGGGGCGAGCGCCTGCGTCCGGCGGTCGGTGACAAGCTCGTCGGCATAGACCCAGGGAAAGCCGTGGCGAATCGCGCGCGCCTCGGCCTTCGGGCGCAGGCGGACGATCGGGAGGGATTGGGTCATGGCAGGGTCCTGCGTGTTTCCCCTCCCCTTAATCCGCCCCGCCCGCCGGGGAAAGCCCCGGTCCTGCACCGGCCCGCGTCCTGACGGCTCCCCTGGGGACTGTCAGCCGTTTCCGTTTCCGCTATCATCGGCTCCGGGCCGCTGTCCCGGCCCGACCGCAGCAGGAAGGCCTTGCGCTTCGTTAGCGCTAACAGTAAGACCCTGCCAACCGCACGACCAGAGCCGAGGAGGATGCCATGCCCACGAGTCCCCGCCTTCTGGAGATCACGGAGCGTATCCGCGTCCGCTCCGCCGCGCATCGCGCCGCCTATCTCGACCGCCTCCGCCAGGCCCGCGACGAAGGCCCCGCCCGCGCCCACCTGAGCTGCAGCAACCAGGCCCATGCCTATGCGGCGATGGGCGGCGACAAGGACAGCCTCGCCGCCGGCCGCGCCCCGAACATCGGCATCGTGACGGCCTACAACGACATGCTTTCGGCCCATCAGCCCTACGAGGACTACCCCAAGCTCATCCGCGCCGCCGCAAGGAAGGCCGGTGCCACCGCGCAGGTCGCGGGCGGGGTCCCGGCCATGTGCGACGGCGTCACGCAGGGCCGCGCGGGCATGGAACTCAGCCTCTTCTCGCGCGACGTGATCGCACTCGCGGCCGGGGTGGCGATGAGCCACAACTGCTACGATGCGGCGCTCTACCTCGGCATCTGCGACAAGATCGTGCCGGGCCTCGTGATCGCGGCCGCGACCTTCGGTCACGTGCCGGCGGTCTTCGTCCCCGCGGGCCCGATGACCTCGGGCCTGCCCAACGATGAAAAATCGAAGGTCCGCCAGCAGTTCGCGGCAGGCGAGGTCGGCCGCGACAAGCTGATGGAAGCCGAGATGGCCTCCTATCACGGGCCCGGCACCTGCACCTTCTACGGCACCGCGAACACCAACCAGATGCTGATGGAGATGATGGGCCTTCACCTGCCCGGCTCCTCCTTTGTCAACCCGAACACGCCGCTCCGCGACGCGCTGACCGAGGCCGCCGTGACCCGCGCCGCGGCGATCACCGCGCTCGGCAACGACTACCGCCCGGTGGGCGAGATCCTCGACGAGCGCGCCTTCGTGAACGGCATCGTCGGGCTGATGGCCACGGGGGGCTCCACCAACCTCGTCCTCCACCTGCCGGCGATGGCGCGGGCGGCCGGCATCCTCCTCGAACCGCAGGACTTCGATGCCGTCTCGGCCTTCGTGCCGCTGATGGCCAAGGTCTATCCGAACGGGCTTGCCGACGTGAACCACTTCCACGCGGCCGGCGGTCTCGCGTTCCTGATCGGCGAACTCCTCGACGCGGGCCTCCTGCACGAGGACGTGCGCACCGTCGCGGGCGACGGCCTTCGGCGCTATGCCGGGGAACCGGTCCTCGCCGACGGCCGGCTCACCTGGCGCGAGGGGCCGAAGTCGACGTTGAACGACCGCATCCTGCGCCCCGCCGCCGACCCGTTCCAGCCGACCGGGGGCCTGCGCGAACTCACCGGCAACCTTGGCCGCGCCGTGATCAAGGTTTCGGCCGTGGCCGAGGAACACCGCGTGATCGAGGCACCCGCGCGCATCTTCACCGACCAGGACGCGGTGAAGACCGCCTTCCAGAAGGGCGAATTCACCGCCGACACGGTGGTCGTCGTCCGCTTCCAGGGGCCCCGGGCCAACGGGATGCCGGAGCTGCATTCGCTGACGCCCGTGCTCTCCGTTCTCCTCGGGCGGGGGCTCAAGGTCGCGCTCGTCACCGACGGGCGGATGTCGGGCGCCTCCGGCAAGGTTCCGGCCGCGATCCATGTCAGCCCCGAGGCCGCCTGCGACGGCCCCCTGGCGCGGCTGAGGGACGGCGACCTGATCCGGCTCGACGCGACCTCCGGCAGGCTCGATGCGCCGGGCGTGGACCTCGGCGCCCGGACCCCGATCGCGCCCGACCTTTCGGCGAACCGCTTCGGCACCGGCCGCGAACTTTTCGAGAGCTTCCGCCGCGCCGTCGGCCCGGCGACCGAAGGGGCATCCGCGCTCTACTGACCGCATTCATCCTGCCCCGAGTACCTCCGCCGGAGGTTCCCGCAATGCCCACCGGACGAAAACCTGAGGAGTTCTCGATGACCCCCGCCGACCAGAGCCGCCGTGCCCTCGAGATCTGCGCGCTCGCCCCCGTGGTTCCGGTCCTCGTCCTCGACCGGATCGCGGACGCCGCACC
>WBZL01000186.1_pt1 | contig 68130 bp, 55 predicted proteins | sample 5204291 | NCBI WGS metagenome assembly WBZL01 (sample SAMN12344345, study PRJNA552823) | activated sludge metagenome | biome: Activated sludge suspended growth; feature: Nitrification reactor; material: Wastewater; isolation source: activated sludge from nitrification reactor of wastewater...
ATGATCAGGTCAGGTATGATCAGGCAACTGACATCCGGAGTTTATTCATATTTGCCGCTTGGACTTAAGATGTTCAGGAAGGTAGAAGAGATAATCAGGCAGGAAATGAATGCAATTGGTGGCAATGAGTTTCTGCTACCGGTCTTATCACCAAATGAACTTTGGGCACAGACGGGCAGACTTGATGACTACGGTGACCTTATGTTCAGGATCAAGAACAGAGAACTTGTGCTTGCACCTACTCACGAGGAAGTATTTACATCAATTGCAAAACCTAATCTGATTTCCTATAAGGATCTTCCAAAGATCTGGTATCAGATCCAGTCAAAGTTCAGAAATGAGGAAAGACCCAGGGCCGGTGTATTGAGAGGCCGTCAGTTTACTATGAAGGATGCCTATTCATTTGATTCAACATGGGAAGGACTTGACAGATCATATGATTCAATGGCCGTAGCATACAGAAACATTTTTACAAGATGCGGATTGAATTTTGTGATAGTTTCAGCTCACAGCGGCGCAATGGGCGGAAGTGCTTCGGAAGAATTTATGGTGCCATCGTCAGTAGGTGAAGACAACATCGCATACAGTGAAGACGGGAAATATTCATCCAATATAGAAGTTGCTGTCTCTTACAAAGAAGGTGTCGGAAGAAGAGATTCCAATCTTTCACTTGAGGAGTTTCACACGCCGAATATTAAATCAATAGAAGAGCTGGCAGGATTCCTGGGAATTGAAGATCAGTCCAGACTTGCTAAGTCAAGAGTGTTTGTGAATCCGGGAAAAGAGAAGAATGAATATATAATGGTGCTTGTATGCGGTGATGATGAAGTAAATGAAGCCAAACTCCAGAACAGATTCGGAATCAATATTCGCCCCGCGCACACTGACGAGCTCGCCGAAATAACAGGAGCAGAAGCCGGATCAATTGGACCAGTGAGTGCCCATGCAAAGAACATAAAAGTCATTGCAGATCTCTTGCTCAAAGATGCAGATGAGCTAATCAGCGGTGCCAATAAGAATGATTATCATATAAGAAACATTGACCTTAAACGTGATGTGCCTGATATCGAATATCTTGATCTGAGGATTGTTAAAGAAGGCGAGCAGACTGTTGACAGATCATCACAGATCAAAGTGACACGTGCAATAGAAGTGGGACACATTTTCAAACTCGGAACGATGTATGCAGAGGCACTGAACGCAAAATTTCTTGATGCCGAAGGAAAGGAGAATGTGATAATAATGGGAAGCTATGGAATTGGCGTTGAAAGAACGGTTGCCGCATATATCGAGCAAAACAACGATGAGAAAGGAATCATTTGGGGCGGTGAGATGAAACCGTTTGATGTAATGCTTATCGCATTGAGTCAGGCAGAAGGAGAAGTTAAGAATGTGGCAGACAAGCTTTATGACGATCTAAGAGCCAAGGGAATGGATGTATTGTATGACGATCGGCCAGATGTCAGACCCGGAGTGAAATTCAATGACTCAGATCTGATCGGAATACCACTGCAGGCAATAGTCGGTGAGAAGAATCTGGGACAAGGAAATATTGAACTGAAGATACGAAAAACAGGAGAACGTATTCTTGTGCAGAAGGAAGATACCCTAAACAAAATAATTGAAATTGCCAGCAAAGCCTGATACCGGCATTAATAAGATTCTTAAGGCGAAGTATGTTCTTGCATCCGTTTCTCCAAGAAGAATTCATTTGCTGGATATGCTCGGTCTGAACTTCGTTTCAATGGGAAGCGGAGTGGAGGAGATTGACAAGGCATCCAATCCGGTTATGACAGTGAAGAGGAATGCACTGGCAAAGTCAAGAGAAGTAGCTTTCTCATTTGAAGAAGAAATTGTAATTGGCGCAGATACAATAGTAGTTTTGGGCAAGCATACATTGAACAAGCCTGCAAACCTTAAGCAGGCACGTGAATTTCTGAGAAAGCTCAGCGGCAGGAAGCACAATGTTTATACAGGTGTTAATGTGATAAATACAATGAATGGCAAAGAGATATTTGGATATGAAAAAACCTCTGTTGAGTTTCGAAAACTGACTGATGATGAGATTCACTATTACGTGAGCAAATACAAACCTCTTGACAAAGCAGGAGCTTACGGAATTCAGGATGACTTCGGTTGTTTGTTTATCCGCAGGATAGAAGGAGATTATTACAACATTGTCGGTTTGCCTCTGGTAAAGTTATATGAATGCATTAAGGCAGTCATCTAAAAAAAATGTTCTCAAAATACAAGAAGAAAATACTCGTATCTGTTGCATTCGGCGCTCTGGTGTTCCTTGCATTCAGCATCTATGCAGATTTTGACAAACTGCTGAAAGCCTTCGGAGAATTTAACTGGGCCTACTTTCCTCTGGTTTTGCTTCTTTCATTCGGCAATTATATAATAAGATTTTACAAATGGGAATATTACAGAAAGATGCTCGACATCAATCTTGAAACAAAAACAAGTTTCCTGATTTTCATGTCAACATTTGTAATGAGCGTTACCCCGGGAAAAATGGGAGAACTGTTGAAGTCATATCTTGTGAAAGAAGAAGTTGGTACTCCAATAAGTAAATCAGCGCCAATAATTCTTGCTGAACGACTCACTGATTTCATCTCTGTTGTCTTGCTGTGTTTGGCCGGAGCGTTTGTCTTTGATTACGGAAAGGGTTTAGTTATTGGAGTAGGACTTGTCTTTTTGCTTGGGGTGGGACTCATAAGTTCCAGAAAATTGTCGCTATGGTTAATCTCAGTCATGGAACGATCAAAGCACTTGTCAAAGATCTCTGAGAAGATTCACATGGCTTACGAGAGTATTTACAGATTGATCAGGCCGAAGCCGCTTCTCATTGCTACATTCGTCAGTGCATTTGCATGGTTTCTGGAATGCATGGGATTGTATGTTGTTCTGAAAGTGTATTCAGCTCAGACGCATATTGATGTCAGCATACTGAGCTCTGTATTCATTTACGGATTCTCAACACTTGTCGGCTCAATAGCAATGCTTCCGGGCGGCCTTGGAGCAACTGAGGCTTCATTGACAGGATTGCTTGTCTTACTGAAAATCCCTAAAGGCATTTCAGTGGCTTCTACATTCATTATTAGAGTTGCAACACTTTGGTTTGCAGTATTTCTTGGAATAATCGCAGTTTATTTCTATCAGAAACATTCACATAAGGATCTTGAGAGTCTGGACATTACTGATAATGAGCAGTTAAATAACTTGAAGTAAAAATGAATTTGGCTTAACTTAAGCGACAATTATGACAAACAACAGTAATTCCGATAAGAAGATACGCGTCCTCATTGGAAAAGTGGGTCTTGACGGCCACGACAGAGGCGCAAAGGTTATAGCTGCCGCATTCAGGGATTCGGGAATTGAAGTAATTTATACAGGACTGAGGCAGACACCTGAAACAATTGTTGAAGCCGCTCTTCAGGAAGATGTTGACGCAATCGGAATCAGCATTCTGAGCGGAGCACATATGACAGTTTTCCCTAAAGTGAGATCACTTATGAAGGATAAAGGGCTGGATGATGTTCTCTTGTTCGGCGGAGGCATAATCCCTGATCAGGATATTGAGGATCTTAAGAATATGGGAATCGGTCAGCTTTTCACACCCGGAACACCTACCTACGAAACAATAAATTATGTAAAGGATTGGGTCCGTGAACACAGAGGAGGAAACGGATAGTACTTCTTTACATTTTTTGAAAATTAATCCAAATTGATGGCAAAAAGGGAAGATGTTAAATTCGGCACTGACGGATGGAGAGGTGTCATTGCCGATACATACACTTTTGACAACGTAAGAAGAGTCGCACTCGCCACGGCAAGAGTTTTCAGGAACCATCCAAAGATAGATAACGGAATAATTATCGGTTATGATACCAGATTTCAGGGAAGGCAATTTGCCGAAGCAGCAGCAGTGGTAATTGCCGGAGAAGGGATCAAAACGCTGATAACCAACACATTCGTAACGACTCCCACAGTATCACTACTCTCAAGAGATCTGAATTGTGCATTAGGAGTGATGATAACCGCATCTCACAATCCATATCAGTACAACGGCTATAAGCTTAAGGATGAATTTGGCGGATCAATGAGTCCTGAAGAGATTGCAAAGATCGAACATGAACTTCTGTCAATTGATTCAGTCTCTGACGGCAAATCTTTCCAGGAACTTATTGAAATCGGTTCCATTAAATATTTTGACGGAAGAGACTACTATCTGAAATACATATCTGAGAGAATTGATGTAAAGAAGATAAAGTCGGCAAACCTGAAGGTCATTTATGATGCGATGTATGGAGCAGGTCAGGATCTTATTGGCAATTTCCTGGAAGTAAGGCAGCTTCACGGGGAGGTAAATCCTTCTTTTGGTGGAGGTGCTCCGGAGCCGGTAAGAAAAAATCTTGACGAAATCTGCAATGAAATGAGTTCGGGATCATATGATGTGGGGATTGTAACCGACGGTGATGCTGACAGAATTGCAATCATTGATGAACGCGGTGAATTTCTTGATGCTCAAAAGACCTTCGCACTGTTACTCAAATATCTTTTCGAGAAGAAGAAATTGAAAGGAAAAGTTGTTCGCGGATTTTCAACAAGTGAACTGATAAAGAATTTCTGTGAGAAGTATGACATTGAGCTTGTAACAGTTCCAATCGGTTTCAAGCATATCTCAAAACTTATGATAACTGACGATGTTCTTATCGGTGCCGAAGAAAGCGGAGGCATTGGAATTAAAGGGCATCTTCCGGAAAGAGACGGAGTCTATAACGGATTGCTCTATCTTGAAATGCTTGCTGAATACGGCAAGAGTATCTCTGAATTGAAGAAGGAACTGAATGAAGAATTCGGAGAGTATTTTTACCAAAGGAATGATGTTCATACAACAGAGGAGAAGAAAATTGCAGCTCTTGAAAAATGCAGGAATCTGAAACCGGGAAATGAAGTCGGCGGAAAGAAGATAATTGATATTGATCCGCTTGACGGATATAAGTTGAAGTTTGAAAACGGTTGGGTAATTGTAAGGGCATCGGGCACAGAGCCGCTTTTGAGAATATATTGCGAAACTTCGGGCACAGATGAAACAGCAGATGTGTTGTCAAGGACAATTAAGTTTTTAGGAATATGAAGATATACAAATCAATTCCATTCCTGTTTGCAGTTCTGTTCTCTTCAGCCATTGCGACAGCTCAGGTTGGTTTAACAGAAAAAGATCTTTCCAAACTTGGCAGTCAGCAAACCGGAAGTGTGGGAAAGATCAATGCAGACGCATCTGATCTTCTTAATCAGATGGGAAGCACTTCATTCTCTGAAAGGTCAATGCCAATTGAAGGTGCGATTGAACCTAATGATTACATTGTTGGACCCAATGACTTATTTACGCTTGGCATATACGGATATATCACTCAGCAGATACCATTGGTAGTCTCACCTGAAGGAAGTGTTATCATTCCAACGGTTGGTGAGGTCAAAGTGAATGGTGTTACACTTGCAGAAGCAAAGAACAGAGTAATCTCTGCAGTAAAAGCCAGGTACTATTCAAGTGATGTATCATTTACACTTAACAGCCCAAGAACTTTTCTTGTGAAGATTTCCGGTCTAACGCAAGGTACATTCGAAGTTTCACCCGTAACAAGAGTTTCGGAAATACTCAAAGTTCTTTTAGTTGACACTCTGAACACATCCAAAGTTTTTTACGAGAAGACAAATGACAGGGAGTTCTTCAATACCCAAATCTCATTGAGGAACATTGAGCTTTTGCGCAAGGATGGCACTGTAAAGAAAGTTGATATATATAAATATTTCCTGACAAACGACAATGATCATAACCCATATTTTCTTGAAGGTGATCTGCTTAAGGTTCCTTATGTAAGACTCGAGAATAATTTCATTAATGTCGGCGGAGCAGTTCAGCTTGGGGGCTCTTATGAATATGTTGAGGGTGATGATCTTGAAACGGCGATTGGAATTGCAAGAGGTCTTGACATAAACGCTGAACCCGACAGCGTTGTATTATTCAGAACATATGAGCAAACAGGAAAATTTGATCAGATAAATCTTAATTTTGAGAAGGACAAGCATTTTAAGATTGAAAAGTTTGACAGGCTGTTTGTGAAATATAAATTGAACTATCAGAAAAACATTTCAGTCTTAGTTTTGGGAGAAGTGGTGAGACCCGGTTATTACCCTATAACTTTCAAAAACACAAGACTTAAGGATGTTGTAGAAATGGCCGGCGGTTTTAATGACAAAGCATACCTGCCGCTGTGCATACTATTCAGAACATATGATGCAGAATATGCTGCAAAGGATACAACTGAAATTCTGTTGAATATGAGAGCAAATGACCTCCTTATAAGTTCGGTAGATCAGGCAAATTTTTATACAGACATAAAGGCAAAGAGAAACCGTGTGATAATTGATTTTGAAAAATTGTTCAGGCAAAACGATGAGAGTCAGAATGTTCTTCTTGAGGACAAGGATATCATTTACATAAATGACAATAAGAATATTGTATATGTGTTTGGGCAGGTAAATCAGGAAGGTTACGTTCCGTTCAAGGCCGGTGAAGACATTGATTATTACATAGCAAAGGCGGGCGGTTATGCACTTGCTGCTGAAGAGGGAGATACCAGGATAATCAAATTCAATTCACGAGGATGGTATGACCCTGATGATACAAAGATCGAGACCGGAGATTTTGTTTACGTTCCAAAGGTAACCACACGTCCGTTTGAAGTAAATGTTGCATTGATCACACAGATTGCCAGCGTGTTGCTTGGGGTATTGACTACGTATATTTTGATAAAGGACTCAAACAAGTAGCTGAAATGTTAGATATCAATTTGACAATACTTACTAAGAATGCACTTACTAATTTTTTCTCTTACATCAAAACAAGGGGTAGTTAAGATTGATGGATGGTAATACAGGCGATGTAACGTCAAGAGTGTTAACAATTAAAGATTACCTTAATCTTTTTTTAAATCATAAACAGCGAATTATATGGGTCACTGTTGCAGCTGCTGTTTTGTCTGCAATTGTTGCATTCTTCATTTTAGATCCTGTCTTTTTGTCAACCGCTACTCTTAAGACTGCAAGTTCCAAGTCTTCAATGCTGGGTGGTTTACTTAGTTCTACAGGACTAGCTGAACTTGGAGATTTTGGGGATCTTGCACCCGGTGGAGGTTCTTCAGCTCAAGAGCTGGCTTTGTTTGAAAACATCATTACCAGTAGGAGATGCCTTGAAGAGACAATCATTAAGTACAAAATCATGGAGGAGGAAAATTTCAAATTCATGTTTGATGCACTTAAGCACTTCAGAGAAAATCTATTGGTTCTCAATAAAGACAAGGTTGCAGGCACATTAACTGTGGGTGTTTTTGACACAGATCCAGTCAGAGCTAAGGAAATTACGGAATTCCTTATTTTTCAGTTGAATAAGATCAATATTGAATTGAGTGTGCAGAACGCAAGAAACAACAGGACATTCATAGAAGAGAGATATAAGATTGTTCAGGCTGATCTTCGTCAGGCCGAAGATAGTCTTCAAGACTATCAAAACAATTTTGGAGTGGCACCTGATATTCAAATTCAAGTTGCCGCAAAGGGAGGACTTGAGCTTGAAGCGGAGGTGAAATCAGAAGAAGTGAAACTTGATATATTAAAGAAGATATTGAGTCCTGATCAAGCTGAGATAAAGACACAAGAAGAGAAGATCAATGCTTTGAAAAGGGAATTGGAAACGGTGAACACCTCAGAATACAGCCAAGGGAAATTGAATTTGAAAGGCAGTCCCAAGATAATAATGGACTACTACAGGCTTCGCAGAAATGTTGAAATTCAGAACAAAATCCTTACGACACTTATTCCAATTCTTGAGCAATCGAAGATCGAAGAGAATAAAGAAACTCCAACAGTACTGGTACTTGACGCCCCGTTTGTTCCAGACAAGAAATCAAAACCTAAGAGGCTCTACATTATTGTCTTTTGTACTTTTGCCGCATTTACATTGAGCTATATTTACTTTTATGTAAAAGATGTATTGTCAAAAAAGTACTCTTCTGTTGGATAAAGCCGCTATTTCAAATCAAGTTCTTAGCAAGTCAATCGATGTAAGATCATTTCTGTTTTTGCTCCCCTTGTTTTTCACATTCGATCTAACGTATTACTGCTCATTATACATTTTTGCAGTTACAATAATGTTCTTTGTGGAAAAAATGAATACCGGCCTAGTTAATCTTTCAATTCCAAGTCTTCAGATTTGGATAATGTTAATTCTATGGGGGATATTTCAGGCATTTTCTAGTTTTGATGTTTACCAGGGATTCTATTATAATTTTGTACTGATCCTTGTGCCATTCTCGTTGTTTGTAATGTTCAACAATCTCAGCATAGATTTTACATTCCTTGACAAATTCTTCAGATTACTTTTTCTCTCAGGGGTGTTGATTGCAATCTACTCTTTCTATCTATTGTGGGAAAAAGGATTTGATATGACATACAGAATCCCATCCTTTTGGCGTCACTACAATCTGCTATCAGGTTATTTGATGATTCTTCTGATGTTTAATTTTTCATTTCTCGTCAATTCTAAATTTGTTAACCGCAGTTGGTTGTATGTTGCGTCACTCATCATAATTCTATTTGGATTATTGGCCACTCAAACCAGAGGAGTGTGGCTATCCACAATAGCTGCAATTACTTTCTATGTGCTTCGAAGACCAAAACTGCTTCTGCCCGTGGCAGGTGTTGTTATGATGATATTGATCATATTCTATGAAGCAGTAATGGATAGAGTTCAGTCTGTTATTTATTTTGGATATGATGTTTCTTCACTTGGCCGATTGCAGGCGTGGCTGGCTTCCTTAATTCTGATAAAAGATAACCCTCTCTTTGGTTATGGCTTTGATGCCTTCAAGTATCTTCGTGACAGTGTTTTCGGAGCATACTTTGTGGTTGTGTCGCATCCTCACAATACCTATTTGATTCTGATTCTGGAACTTGGATTAATTGGATTTGTCTTATATTTCAGTTTTTTTGTAAGAGCTTTCTATTACTCAATAAAGATGAGAAAGAAAGACAACTCAAGAGACCTCAATAAATATCTTGACGGAATTCAATTATCTTTTGTAGGTTTCTTGATTGCTTTCATGTTCGAGCCATATTTTACAATCCTTGGCCCAGTTACATTCATGTTATGGATCCTGATAACCTTGTCATTCTATTTCCGGTACAATAAGAATATTGTATAGCGAAATCTCAGTGTTCCTTTTTCGATAATTTAACCGCAAAAGAGTATCAAGAAGATCCTCCAGGCAACAACCAGAATTTCGATGTCAACTGTGGTTGTATTTGTTTGTTCATTCTTAAAGAACAAACTCTTGGCAGTAGTGTTGGGCGTTTCCGGAGTTGGAGTTGTTTCTCAGCTTTCAAACTTCGTAGGCTTTCTAAACTACTTTGTTCCTTTGGGGATTCCAAATGGACTCTCAAAGGTTGTTGCAGAGGAGCAAGTGACCGAAAATGAAAAGCTGCGATACTATTTAGAGTCATCACTCAATATGGTGTTGTATCCGACCATAGTATTTTCAGCAATAGTCTTTTTCCTTTCAAATTCCATATCAATGTTCTTATTGGAATCTGAAGAATTTTCCGGTTACATAAGAATAATATCTCTGGCTGTTCCGTTTATAGTTCTTAATTCAATAATGGAAGGATTTCTCAGAGGTCTGAAACAGATTAGTCTTTATGTGAAATTAATAATTATTACAAATATTCTGAATCTGCTGTTCATTGTTCCTGTAGTGCTCTTATTTGGAATTACCGGAGGAGTTTACGGAATAATTAGCTCGTATGTGATATATGTTTTCTATAGTTACTTTTCCTTGAAGAAAGAAGGTCTGTTGCATGGCGTACGGCTTTTTAGAAGTATTGATAGGCAACTGTTTAGGAAGTTGCTTAAGGTTTCGTTTGTATTGCTTATGTCAGGTGCAATGTTTCAGCTTACACTTCTGATATTGAGAAAAATGATTATCTCTGATTTCGGAATATACTACAACGGAATTTTTCAAAGTGTAATTGGCATATCAATAAACTATTTCGGTTTTATTTTTCTTTCCTTGTCCACATACTCTTTTCCAACTGTTTCAAAGTTGCTGCTAAATGATGATATAAATACCGAACTCAATACCAATGTCAGATATATTGTTACGTTAATGGTACCTTTGATAATTGTCTTATTTGTATTCAGATCATTTGTCATTTCTATTTTGTTTACGTCCGAATTCTTGCCTGCTGAAGGTTTATTTGCATTCCAATTCTTGGGGGACTTTTTCAAGGCTTTATCGTGGTCTATAGGTATCTGGATGGTGCCTAAGATGAAGCTTAAAGAGTTCTTGTTGTTGGAAGTTATACTAAATATCAATTTAATCTTCTTCTTTTGGTTCTTGCTTACTTTTTGGGAAAACAATATCTATTGCGTTTCTCTTTCATACCTCTTGGCATTTGCGATTCATTCTGTTCTGAATTATGCGGTCGCTAAGAGATCGCTCAATTTCAGTTTTGGAAGCAAAAACCGAAGATTACTGATAGTCAGTTTGCTCTTCCTGGTTCCGTTGATCTTTATCTCACAATACTATGTAAATATCGGATACATCCTTATTCTCCCTGCACTTGCCTCATGGCTTTTTCTGATAGTTGACAGAAGAGATTTTGAAGAACTCAAAAGTCTATTGATTTCCAATAAGAATACAAACTGAAAATCAATGATTAGTATTGTTGTAATTACTTTTAACAGATCCCACTACTTAAAGCTTTGCATCAATTCTATTTTATGTCAAACTTTTAGCGAATATGAAATTATAATTGTAGATGATGCATCAACAGATGACACAGAGTCTGTCATCAAAGGATTTAATGACAATCGAATAAGATATCTGAATTTCGGAAAAATCGGAAATCTCTCCAAATTAAGAATGCATGGAATTAAGGAAGCGAAATTTGAAATTGTGGCATTGACTGATGATGATGATATTTGGCTCAAAGACAAGCTTGAAAAACAGCTCAAGCATATTGATAAGTATCCGCTTGTTTGCAGCAACACAAATGTAATTGACACCGAGGGCAGTGAAATCAAGCACAAGTATTTTGAGACATTTAAAGGAGATTTTGAGATTGATTCAAAGTTCCTTTTGTCTAATGGCAACTGCATACTCATATCTACTGTCCTTCTCAGGAAGTCTTTGCTTAAGGTAAATGGAAAACTTCCTGATTCTTACTCCGAAATGAATTATTGCGAAGACTTCACTCTATGGATGAGTCTTGTTAACGAAAATACCTTCTACTTCATTAATGAGAATTTGGCCAGCATTAGAATGCATTCAAGTGTTTCAGGCGGTCTGGATAACAACATCAAAATGCTTCTGAGATCAATAGAAATTATCAATCAGTATGTCGAGAGGCATCCGGAAAGTCTGAACAAAAAGTATTCTTACGAAGGTATTCTTGGCTACAGAATTCTTCTTAATAAGAAGTATTTTACCAAAGGCATAGGATACGGATTGAGAGATCTTGCAAATCTGATAAGCTTTATTTCAAATCCCGGAGTAATGGAGGTATTCGTCAAAACAAAGGCTATCAGGAAATTGAAAAAGATGTTTAAGTTATCAAACTATTCTAATTGAAATGAAGGATCAGTTAGTTTTGTATTTATGACAAGCATCATAATTGTAAATTATAATTCAACTGATTTTCTTTCAGAATGCCTTAAATCAATTGAAGAATACTCAGCAGATGTTTTGACTGAGGTAATCGTCGTTGACAATAATTCACCACACAGGGATATTGAATCATTTCCGGAAAGATATCCAAACGTGAGATTCATCTTTTCTTCAACTAACAATGGCTTTGGTGCAGGATGCAATGAAGGAGCATCTGCTGCAAACGGAGAATATATACTCTTTCTAAATCCGGATACCATTCTCACGGAAGGGTCTCTTTCACAACTAGTTGAGTTTATGGAAAGTGAGGATTCTGCGGGTGCATGTGCACCTGTCTATGAAGATTTTGACGGTAATCTGGTTTATACTTACAACAGGTTTCCAAATTTCAGATGGGAATTCAATGAGTTCCTGGGAAGAGGAAATGATAAAGTTGAAGCAAGTCTTCTTAGTGACAAACGTATAACCGAAAGATCCGGTGAACCAATGAAAGTTGACTGGCTGACCGGAGCCTGTCTTCTAATGAGAAGGAATCTGTTCTATGAAGTCGGCTGCTTTGATGAAGATTTCTTTCTCTACTATGAGGACACAGATCTTCAGAAGAGAATTTCGGAAATGGGCGCAGGAATATTCTGCATTCCAAAGATAAGAATAAAGCACTTCGTCAACAGTTCCGTGTTTGAAGATAAAGGGCGAACTGTCTATCATTTTCACATCAACAGAAGCAAAATGCTCTACTATTATAAGAATGAAAATTTCTTTAAGAGAAATGTTGTGAGAATTATGATGATAGCAGGTGTTCTGTTAAGAACTGCAACTCTTCCGTTCAGGAGCAGATTTGAAGGCATCCGGAAAGAGAAACTGAAGCAATATATGTACCTGCTTAAAATATATTTTCTTTCGGAAAGAGGTTTAATAGCTTACAGAAGTCCGAATTGAAGAATATATATTTCTATCTGCCTGAATATCCCGATACACCGACGGGAGGTATCAAGTATCACAAGATTCTCTATGAGTATTTTGCGGCAAACAGGAAAAACGTTTATCTGCTTGGAAACAACCGTTATTCAAGATTGACAGACAAGAGCAAGATTCTGAAATTTCTGACAGGATTAGTTTTGGCTTTAAAAGTGCCGCGTTCGTCAGTAATAATTTTGAGCAACACTGCATTTCTGCATTTCCTTCTGCCGCAATACTTTAGCAGATTTTTCGGTGGAAGTAAGTATTTCATGATTGTTCATCATCTCATTAGGGATGAAAACCCTGAGTTCTTCAGAAGAACATTTGAAAAGCTGTTCATCTCTAATTCCGACTCCGTGATCACAATCAGCAACGCTACTCTTCAAAATATGTTGAAATATGGCATAACAGATGATCCAAATATTCCGATAATTCCACCGGGTTTGAATCGAGTTTCATCAGAAACAGTTGGTAAGAAAGTTCGGGAAAAATGTAAGAAACTTCTCTATGCCGGAACCATAGAAGAAAGGAAAGGCCTTGTCATATTAGTTGAGGCATTGTCTAAGTTGAAGCAATATGATTTTGAACTTACTATTGCAGGAGATACGAATAAGTTTCCGCAATATTCAGAATCCCTGAAAGAAAAGATTTTTTCATACGGCCTTGGTGATAATATAATCTTTGCTGGAAGAGTTAGCGATTCAGAACTGAACAGGCTTTACATCGAGGCTGACATTTTTGTCTTTCCTTCTTTTTGGGAAGGTTATGGAATGGTCGCAGCAGAAGCAATGTCGGCAGGTGTACCTTCAGTAGCTTCCAGACTTCCTTCGCTTGAAGGCCTCATCGAAGACGGAGTTAACGGACTCCTATTTGAAATAGGTGATGCCGGTGATATGGCTGTTAAATTAGCTGCTCTGCTTTCAAATGACGAACTTCTGGACAGACTCTCCAGAGCAGCTTTCGAGAAATCACTTACATTAAAAACCTGGGATGAAACTTGCGAAAGGATCTTCAATTTGGTTGAGTCCATAGAATGAAATTTTCATTGAATTGACACATACAGATCTTGCCTAAAATCAAAGTTGTTCATATCATATCAGGACTTGGTATTGGCGGTGCGCAAACTCTGCTTCTTGATATTGCCGGACAAATCATACGAAGTTCAGATGTTGAGTTAAATGTAATAACAATTAACTCCGGTGAATATCTGGAAACATATAGAAATGCGGGGATCAATACCATTGATCTTGCAGAAGAAGGTCTTGTCAATCCGAAGATCTATTTCAAACTTAAGAAGATATTAAAAGAATTAAGACCGGACATTGTTCATACTCATTTGCACAAAGCAGATTTTTACGGACGACTTGCTGCAAAGAGTGTTGGCATCAAATTTATTTTCTCTACTTGCCACAATTATTCTACAAAGCATTCAGGTGCTGATATTGACCAGCTTTCAGTCTTTGATCGGATCGATAATTTTGTTGTTAATCATACAGGATGCAGGCTGATTGCAATTTCAGATATTGTTAGAAAATATCTGATTAACAGATCATCTGCCTTTTCATCAGTCACTGAGACAATTTACAATGGAGTAGATGTGGAAAGGAGAATAATTCCAAAACTCACTGAGGAACAAATGTCAAATTTGCGGCATGAACTTGGTTTCAACCGGGAAGATAAGATAATATTGATCATGGGGAGACTCGAAGTGCAAAAAGGTCATTTGTTCTTTCTGAATTCGATAAAGGAATTGTTGAAAACCTCCGATAATTTGAAAATCCTGATTCTCGGAGAAGGTTCACTAAAAAGGACAATAACGGAGTTCCTGGAAAATGAAGGACTAACTAATAAAGTCAAATTAACTGGGTTTCTTCCTGATTCTGAGCCTTACACCGAGATCGCAGACATAATTGCAGTTCCATCGCATTGGGAGGCATTCGGACTCGCCGCGATTGAAGGCATGATAAAAGGAAAGATCGTTTTGGCATCAGATGTAGGGGGTTTGGCGGAAATAATTACAAATAATCAAGACGGATTCCTTTATAAAAACAATGACGCTTCTGATCTTAGAATGAAATTGGAGATGATTCTGAAGGATTATCCAAATCTTGATCATATCAAGACTGCTGCAATGAATAAAGTAAAAGAGAAATTTGATATCAAGACTACAGCTTTGAAATACTATAATTCTTACATTCGGGCAACATCCTGAGTTGACCAGCTCAACTCAGATATTCTCAGTTATGGCTTTAAATTTTACGCCCATATCGGTAAATTCCCTTAATGGAAAAAGACCGGGATGAGACTCCGCCTATTGTGAGTATTGTTATGCCTACTTACAACAGGGTGGATCTTTTGGAGAAATCTATTCAGAGTGTTTTTGATCAGACATTCACGAATTGGGAGTTGATAATTGTTGATGACGGATCTACTGACGCAACTCAGGAGAGAATGACTTCTCTTGATGCAAAGGAAAAGAGAATCAGGTACATGCGCATTCCCAGGATTGAAAACAAAGGGATCGCGGGATATTTGAATATTGGAATCAAGAATGCCAGAGGAAAGTATATAGCAAGGATTGATGATGATGATTACTGGTGCCACAAAGATAAGCTCCGACTTCAGGTCGAGTTTCTCGAAAATAATCCTGATTATGTTTTGGTTGGCGGAGGCGGGATTCTGGTTGATGAAAAAGGAGCTGAAAAGTTTCGTTATTTGAAGAATGAAACAGATGAAGAAATCAGAAATTATGCGCTGTTTTCAAATCCGATCGCTCACACGGCTGTAATGTTTAGAAAAGATGTCTTCGATAAGATAGGTGGTTACGGAGATTTTGATCATGCAGAGGATATGGATCTTGCACTAAGATTGGGCAAGGTCGGTAAGCTTTACAACATGAAAGAATACTTTATCGCTTATCTTGCCATAGGTCAGAATAAGTCCTTTCTGCAGCAAAGACAAAACACAAAAAGAGTCTTGGAAGTAATTAAGAAACATAAGAACGATTATCCTCATTTCACCAAAGCATACTTGCTGAATCTCACACAATACGCGTATTCATTATTGCCGGGAGTTCTGAGAAAAGGGCTTCAGCCATTCATGTACTATTTCAAAAGAAATCACTTTTAAAAATTGGTTAAGAATTATTTTATCGCCGGTGGCGCCGGTTTCATCGGCAGTCATCTGGCAAGAAGATTATTGAAAGAAGAGCCTGAATGTATTGTTACAATCTTTGACAATTTCAGCTCAGGTCAGATGTGGCACCTTGCAGATGTCGAGAATAACAACAGGCTAAACATAATTGAGGCCGACATAAAGGATCTTGAAAAGCTAAAAGCATCAATGAAGGGCTCGGATATTGTCTATCACTTTGCATCAAATCCTGATATTGCAAAGGCAATGACACAGCCGGATATAGATTTCTGGGAGGGTACTTATCTCACAAACAATATCATCGAAGCTATGAGGATAACCGGTGTGAAGAATATCCTTTATGCTTCCGGCAGCGGAGTTTTTGGAGATGTAAAGGATGCCGTGACCAACGAGGATTATTCGCCCCAACTACCGATTTCCACTTATGGTGCAAGCAAGCTTGCCTGTGAAGTGCTTATCTGTTCATATTGCCATATGTTTGATTTCAATGCTGCCGCTTTCAGATTTGCAAATGTTGTTGGCCCGAATCAGACTCATGGTGTTGGATTCGATTTTGTCAGAAAACTTCGTGAAGATAACAGTTCACTACAAATCTTAGGAGATGGAACTCAGAGTAAATCTTATATATATGTAACTGATGTTCTTGATGCCATGCGACTGATTGAAAGGAATCATCTTGACGGATATAATTATTTTAACGTAAGTACACTTGACCACATCACGGTCAATGAAATTGCAGACATTGTATCGGAACTCATGGGACTGTCTGAAGTGAAATATGCTTACACAGGCGGAGACAGGGGATGGAAAGGTGATGTGCCGGTTGTGAGACTTGATTCGAACAAGATAAGATCTCTAGGATGGAAAAATAAGTTTACTTGCGCAGAGGCAATCCGTAAATCTGTTGCGTCAATTATTGAAGATGCCAACGCCGGAAGGTTTGGCTGGAAAGGAGTTTCACAATGATTGTGTCAAGAGCACCTGTCAGATTATCTATGGGCGGTGGCGGAACCGATCTTCCTTCCTACTATGAGAAGTTTGGAGGATTTCTTCTGGCGGCCGGAATTAATAAGTATGTTCACATTCTGCTTAATAAGAGGTTTGAGGAGTCCATAAGACTTTCCTATTCGAAGACAGAAATAGTTGATGATATCAGAGAGATCGAGCATTCGATATTCAGGGAATGCCTTAAGTATGCAGGCATTAAGAAGCAGGTCGAGATTGTTTCCATTGCAGACGTGCCTTCAAATTGCGGACTTGGAACATCCTCCACATTTACTGTTGCTTTGCTTAATGCGCTTTATTCTTATAAAAGGGAGTATCACCCGTTGCAGGAACTTGCAGAAAAAGCATGCCATATTGAGATCAATGTTCTGAAGGAACCTATTGGCAAACAGGATCAGTATGCCGCAAGTTTCGGTGGATTCAATGCATACACATTTCATAAGGATGGATCTGTTGATATCGAACCGGTAAGGATCAACGAAGAAGCATTGATAGAACTGCAGAATAATATCTTTCTTTTTTACCTGAACAAGAAGAGATCAGCCGGTGATATTCTAAAAGACCAGAATAAGAAGACAAAACAAAATAACAGCGATGTTCTTGAAAGACTACACAAGATAAAAGACATTGGATATCATACAAAGAAAATTCTTGAGAAAAACAGAATTGATGACTTTGGAGATTTGCTTCACGAGCATTGGTTGCTGAAGCGGGGAATCTCAAATAAGATATCAGATGATTACATTGATGAGGTTTATGAAGTAGCCCGGAAGAACGGCGCTCTCGGTGGAAAAGTGATAGGCGCAGGCGGCGGCGGGTTTCTGTTGTTCTATAATCCACATAAGAAGACATCCTTCATTGCCGCCATGAAAAAACTGGGACTGTCTCCAACCTGGTTTTCGTTTGAAAGAGAGGGAGTCAAACTTGGATTCTACAGCTGATACTTGAGAGCCGAATCAATAAATCAGCTGGTTCTTTTGGCAGGCGGCAAGGCAACCAGATTGCGTCCCATTACAGAGACCATTCCTAAGTCATTGCTTGAGGTTGCAGGCAAACCCTTTATTACACATCAGCTTGAATTAATAAGAAATAACGGAATAAACAGAGTTCTGATTTGCGCCAGTTATCTTGGAGAGCAAATTGAAGATTTTGCGGGTAATGGCAGTTCATTCGGATTGTCAATTGAATATTCTTTTGATGGAGATGAACTTCTTGGAACAGGTGGAGCAATTAATAAAGCTTTGGATAAGCTTGATGATGAATTCCTTGTCATGTATGGCGATTCATATTTAAATACTGACTTTAAGGTTATAAATGAATATTTTTTTGCTCAAAATAAACCTGCACTGATGACTGTTTTTCTCAATGAAGGCAAATGGGACAACAGTAATGTTCATTTCCAGAATGGAAAAATTTTAAGATACGATAAACAGAACAGAACTCCGGATATGAAGTATATTGATTACGGACTTGGAATTCTGACAAAGAGAGCATTCGGAGACTTTGAGAACGAAAAAGTATTTGACCTTTCGGAAGTCTATAAGAACTTGGTTGAACAAGATCTCCTGGCGGGGTATGAAGTCAAGGAAAGATTTTACGAAATCGGTTCGTTTTCCGGACTTGAAGAAACAAGCAACTATCTTTCAAATAAGAATAATTGAATCCTCTTGAAAACTTATACTGACCAATTCATAGAAGAACTATTGTCTATCGCCGGAGGCCTTGACAGGAATGCGATAGAGGCAATGGCAGACATAATTTCTAATGTACGATCTAGAGGCGGGAGGTTATTCTTTCTTGGAGTCGGAGGAGGTGCAGGACATGCTTCACACGCAGTTAACGACTTCCGGAAAATTGCGAACATAGAATCTTATTCACCAACGGATAATGTTTCTGAACTTACAGCCCGGATAAATGATGACGGTTGGGATACTTCATATTCTAATTGGCTGAAGGTAAGCCGTATCAACAATAAGGATTGTGTATTTGTTTTCTCTGTCGGCGGCGGAAATCTAGAGAAGAATATCAGTGTTAATCTTGTAAATGCACTCAGACTTGCTAAAGAGAATGGTGCATCTGTGATTGGAATTGTTGGTAAAGATGGAGGATATACTGCACAGGTTGCAGATGCATGTCTGATCATTCCGGTTGTAAACGAAGCAACGATTACACCTCACACAGAATCATTCCAGGCGAATATCTGGCATTTGCTGGTCACTCATCCCAAGGTTAAAGCAAATGAAATGAAATGGGAGTCTGCTGTTAAATGAACAAAGCCATATTCCTTGACAGAGACGGCACAATAAATAAACTTATGTTCAATTCATTCCTCAATGAGTATGAACCTCCCCATCATCCAAAGGAATTCAAACTAATTGAAGGCGCTATTGAAGCCATGCATAGTTTTACAAAGAATGATTACTTACTCTTTGTGATATCAAATCAACCTGACCATGCAAAAGGAAAATGTTCACTGGATGATCTGTTATCCGTGCACAGTGAGTTTGAAAGACAAATGAGTAGTTATGGTGTAAATGTTACACGCTATTACTATTGCTATCATCATCCGAAAGGAGTTGTTCCGGATTATACCTGTGATTGCGAATGCAGAAAACCAAAACCATATTTTGCGGTAAAGGCCATTGAAGAATTTGATATTGAAAAGAATTCTTCATGGTTCATTGGTGATCGCGAAACTGACGTTCTTTGCGGCAAGTTTGCCGGCCTCAAAACCGTTTACATCACTTCAGGGCAAGGCTCAGGTATTGGTGATTTGAATGAAGATATAAGAGCAACGGATCTTAGAGAAGCATCTGAACTTATTCTGAAATTTAATTTGAAGGACTATGCCATCAGTCAATGAGCTGAAGATAAAGATCTTTGCAGACGGAGCAAATGTTACTGAAATGAAAAAGGTTTATAGAGAGGGAATTGTAAAGGGCTTCACAACAAATCCAACTCTTATGAAGAAGGACGGAGTCACAGACTATGTTGCTTTTGCAAAGGATGTATTGAATGAGATCAAAGATATGCCGATTTCATTCGAAGTCTTCTCGGATGATTTTGATGATATGGAAAGGCAGGCAAAGCTTATAGGAAGCTGGGGAGATAATGTCTACATTAAGATACCTGTAACAAATACGAAACGTGAACCATCTTATGAGCTGATCAGCAAACTGAGCGGAGAGGGATTCAAGCTCAATGTAACAGCCATACTCAATACAGAGCAGGTCAGCAAAGTTGCTGAAGCTCTTGATGAGAATACAGCGGCAATAGTATCTGTCTTTGCCGGAAGAATCGCCGATACAGGTGTTGATCCGCAACCGATCATGCGTAAATCGCTTGAGATATTGAGTGTCAAGCCGAATGCGGAATTGTTGTGGGCAAGTTCAAGAGAATTGCTGAACATTTTTCAGGCTGAAGATTGCGGCAGTCATATTATAACTGTCACTAATGATCTGTTCAAAAAATTCAGGATGGTTGGAATGGATCTTTCGGAATTGTCTCTTGATACCGTTAAAATGTTCTACAACGATGCAGCATCGGCAGGTTACAAGTTCTGAACTTAAAGATATGATCCAATGTCCAGGGCAACCGAAAAATTATTTCTGTTCTTATCGGATCTTGTAACGATCAACTTTGCATGGGCTGTTTACTATTACATACGAGTTGAATCCGGATGGATTGTTTATGCAAATCCCCCGGAGTTTGTTGCTCCGCTGATAGCGATTTACTTCTACTGGCTGATCATTTTTTCATTTGCGGGATTGTATCAGCATTGGTTTGCCCGGTCGAGATTTGATGAGTTTACACTTGTATTCAAAGCGGTATCATTCGGTTGCTTGATCTTGTTCTTTGCAATCTTCATAGACGATTTCCTTCGCAATGCTCCTGCAATTTCGAGATTCCTGATCTTGTTCTATTGGGTACTGATGTTCTTGTCCGTAGGAACTGGCAGGATAATTATCCGCAGTATCCAGAAACACCTGCTTGGAAAGGGAATAGGACTAAGAAATACGCTCATTGTTGGAACAGGCAAGAAGGCTCAGGAATTGAAAGGCATGGCCGACAGGACACCGGAACTCGGATACAAAGTCATTGGATTCATTTCCGAGAATGAGCATGAATCTCTTGGTTCTTTAGGAAGTGCAGAAGATATTCCTAAGATCATAAAAGAATGTCAGGTTAATGAGATTCTCATTGCTCTTGAGCCCGGTGACAAGGAAAGACTTTTTGAAATACTCAGATTTTGTTCTGATGAAAAAGTAAATACTAAGATACTTCCTGACATGTATGAGATTGTAAGCGGTATGGCAAAGACGAGTCAGATCTATGGCGTTCCGCTCATTGAGGTCGCTTCTGTGATTATGCCGCCTGCCTCAATGCTGATTAAGCGGGTGATTGATATTGTTGTTGCAATAGTTTCATTAATTGTCTTGTCTCCCGTGATTCTGATTGCTGTTTTGATAATTAAGATGGGTTCAAAAGGACCTGTCTTGTATAAACAGGTTAGAGTTGGCAAAAAGGGAAAAGAATTCCTGATGTATAAACTAAGAACCATGACCACGGAAGCAGAGTCAGAAGGACCGAAATGGACAAAAGGTGATGATCCTCGTGTAACAGGGTTCGGCAGGTTTCTCAGAAGAACAAGGTTTGATGAACTTCCTCAGATGATAAATGTTCTTAAGAACGAAATGAGTCTAGTTGGTCCAAGGCCGGAGAGACCATTCTTCGTTGAGCAGCTCAAAAAGGAAATTCCTTATTATTATAAACGAATGCTTATTAAACCCGGGATCACCGGATGGGCACAGGTGAAGCACAAGTATGATTCATCATTTGACGATGTAAGGTCTAAACTACAATATGATTTTTATTACATTGAAAACATGAGTCTGAAACTCGATCTCAAAATAATGGCAAATACAGTCTTTGTAATGATGAGAATGAAAGGGATTTGAAAGTGAACCGTGTCCTGGTCATCATACCAACTTATAACGAAGCGGACAACATTACAAAGATCATTCCTGAGGTCCTGCTTAACAGCAATGATGAAGACAACTTCAACGTGCTTGTTGTAGATGATAATTCTCCGGACGGCACTGCAGATCTTGTAGATGCTATGAAGAATCCTAATGTCTTTGTACTCAGACGGGAAAAGAAATCTGGATTAGGGACTGCTTATGTAGCCGGCTTCAAATACGCCATTGATAAAGGTTATGACTGTGTCTTTGAAATGGATGCTGACTTCTCGCATGATCCGAAATATCTGAAGGATTTCATGGAGAAGATCAAGGAAGGATATGATCTTGTTATCGGCTCAAGATATGTGCATGGTGTATCAGTGCTTAACTGGCCAATTGGCAGACTGATACTCAGTTATATGGCTTCAGTATATACAAGGACTGTTACAGGATTAAAGGTGAAGGATACAACAGCAGGATTTATGTGTTACAAGGTGAGTTCACTGAAGCAGATTGATCTTGATAAAGTAAGATCAAACGGTTATTCATTTCAGATCGAAATGAAATTTAAGTTTTACAAGAAAGGCTTCAGAATAGTTGAAGTGCCGATTCTTTTCATTGACAGAAGAGAGGGAGAATCAAAAATGTCAAGGAAGGTTGTTTACGAAGCTTACTTCATGGTTTGGAAACTAAAAGTAAAATCGATATTCGGAAAGCTCTGATCATTAATCCATTTAACTAACCGGTTATTGAATATCAAAGCCGCAGTTTTAACTTCCATTATTCTGCTCTTCCTGATTCTGACCTTTAAGATCAACTTCCTGTCAGACGATGCTTACATAACTTTCAGATATGCAGAGAACTTTGCTGCAGGCAATGGCATGGTATATAATTCCGGAGAGAAGGTGGAAGGCTATACGAATTTTCTATGGGTGATCATTATGTCAGTGCTTAAGAAAGCCGGAATTGATCTGCTCTTTGGTGCCAGAATGATTTCAATAGTCTCAGCAATAGGCATGATATTGCTTACCTATCTTGTGTCAGTTCAAATATTCGGAATGTATGGTCCTGTTTCATTCCTGAGTGCATATCTGGTCGCACTGAATCCCGGCTTTGTCTTATGGAGTTTTTCCGGAATGGAAACTCTGTTTTTTTCTTTCTTTGTCCTGTCAGGTTTGACTTGCGCGCTTCTGTATCTTCAAGGAGGCAAAAAATCGTTGTTATACTTTTCATCACTTCTGTTTCTGATTGCTTCATTAACACGCCCTGAAGGCGTTCTGTTTTTTGCCGGTTCGTTCCTTTTCTTGCTTGTTTTCAACAGGCAAAATGAATCACAGGGTTTTGGAAATCGCCTGAAAAGGCTTCTGCTGCCCGCGTTTATTTTCCTTGCCTTATACGGTTACTATTTCAACTGGAGATACGGATACTACGGACAATTTCTTCCAAACACATTCTATGCAAAAACAGGATTTGAAGATCAACAGTTGAAGGGATTTTATTATTGTTTTAAATTTGTTCGTGAAAGCATGGCAAGCGGTTTTCTGCTGATATTCTTGCTGTATATTCTTAAGGAAATATTCAGTGATGCAAGAATCAGGTTTATATTTTTCATCCTGAGTATCTACTTGATTTACATCATCAGCATTGGCGGGGATAATCTCTTGGTGCAGAGATTTTTCGTGCCTGTAATATCATTCATATTTACGCTTGTTGCATTGGGAACTGCGAGCATTAAGTCTAAAATGTACTCAGGAACTTCAATTAAACTGATCGTATCTTTATTTTTTATAATTTATCCACTCACTGTATTGCTTGATACCAGAGCATTTCCGATGCTTGGCGTGGAAAGAACAATGCTTCACTATGAAAATATGAAAAAGGCAGGAATATGGTTGAAGGATAATTCAAATCCCGGCGAAACAATTGCAGTAGAATCTGCAGGAATCATCCCGTATTTCTCAGGATTGAAAAGCTATGACCGCCTTGGATTGAATGATCTCCATATTTCAAGGAAAGGAAGATACGGTGAGGGTGAAAGAGATAAGTCAGATGAAGAATATATCATATGGACATTGAGACCGGATTATCTTGTTGATGCATTTCCAACATTGAGCAGACAATCTAAACCTGACCTGATGCGCGACTCTTTAAGATATAATTATCACAGTGTTCACATTGGAAGCGGCAGCATTGAAGAAAGAACAGGTGTGAAAGAGACAGGGGAATTATATTTTAATTATTACAGGAAAGCAGGCCGATGAATAAGCCGGTTGACATTTCTGTTGTAATAGTAAACTACAATGTCCGGGATCTATTGGACAACTGCATTTCATCCGTTTACAAAGCAGCTGCAGGAAAGTTTACAATTGAAGTGTTCATGGTTGATAACAATTCAATTGACGGCAGCGCAGAGCATATAAGATTGAAGTATCCGGAGGTTAACGTCATTGAGAATGAACAGAACATTGGATTCTCGAAGGCAAATAATATTGCACTCAGAATTGCAACTGGCGAGTACACTCTGATACTAAATCCGGATACAATTCTTGAAGAGAATACTTTTGAGAAGATGCATGAGTTCTGCAAGTTGCATCCGGATGCGGGAGCAATTACCTCCAAACTCATCTTGGCAAACGGCAAACTTGATTCAGCTTGCAGAAGAAGTTTCCCTACACCAGGGGTTGCTATACCGAGAATTCTGGGACTGTCAAAGCTATTCCCAAACAGCAAAGCATTCTCACGTTATAATCTGACTTATCTTGATGAGAATGAGACCTATGAAGTTGATGCCATTTGCGGAGCTTTCATGTTCATGCCAACTCACGTAGTAAAGGAGGCAAACTATTTTGATGAAGAATATTTCATGTACGGTGAGGACCTTGATCTTTGCTTCCAGATAAAGAAGATAGGATACAAGATCTATTACTATCCTGAAGTAACAACGATACATTTCAAAGGCGAAAGCACAAGGAAGACTCATCTCTCTTATGTGAATAATTTCTACGGCGCGATGAGTATCTTTGTGAGAAAGAATCTGACCGGATTCTCGAGACTTCTGTCTCCATTGCTGCAGGCAGGTATATATTCCAGATCTGTAGCATCATATTCAAAACGCTTACTGAGATTTTTCTTCCTTCCCTTGCTCGACGCAGCCTTGCTTTTTGGATCCTATTTGCTGGCCGTTCACATCAGGTTCAACATTTTTCCCAACAGAGACTATCTCTTCATAATTGCCGTTTACATACTCGTATGGATTATTCTTCTCGGGATCTTTGGATCTTATACGAGAAAGAACTTCCTTTCGCTTCCAAGGGCTTTCAATGCGATCATTGTGGGTTTCTTTGTCAACTCATCAATAACATATTTCTTTAAGGAGTATGCGTTTTCAAGAGGTGTTATATTATTATCTACTGTACTAGCAGTATCCTCGCTGCTATCATGGAGAGCAATTTATGCAATGATATTGTTCGTCAAGGAAAAAAACATCCTGCTGAACAAAATCAATCTCCTGATAGTAGGCAAGGGAGAATTGAGCCAGAACAATGAAGACAAACTCAATGCCAAATACAATATTATCAGAGTTGAACGAACGGGCAAGAAAAAATCCATTTCAGATCTTGAAGAAGCCATTCAGATAAACAATGTTCATGAGGTTGTTTTTACTGATGATAGCTTTTCCAATCAGGAAGTTCTGAATCTCATGTGGAGTTTCCGGAACAAGAATGTAAGGTTCAGGATCATTCCTTCCGGAAAGGAATTGATTCTCTCAAAGCTCAATACCAGCAGCATAGATGAGATAAACCTAATAGAAATTGAATATAATATTAACAATAAAATGAATATATTTTTCAAAAGGATTTTAGACATATTGATATCCCTATTGTTGATTCCAACGGTATATCCGGCAGTTATGATCTACAGTAAGTTGAGCGGAAAAAAACTCTCACGACCTCTTTCAAAGCTTGTTCTGCTTCCTGATGTGCTTTCAGGGAAATATAGTCTTGTGGGTTATCCTGTTTGGCTAGATCAGGGAAGCAATTTGTTTATTGGCAAGAAAGGATTAACCGGTTTGATACAATTGAACTATTATGAAAGCATGCCGGAAGAGGAAATGCAGAACCTTAACTTTTTTTATGCAAAGAATCAAACCTTTGCACTTGATATGGAAATACTTTTAAAGACATTTTTCTTGATGTTTAAAAATAACAGGAGCTGAAATGGCTGCACAAGGCACATTGGATTTTGAATTGCCAATAATAGAGCTTGAGAAAAAGATTGAAGAAATGAGAAGAATGTCATCACAGTTTGACATTTCCGATGAGATAAGGAATCTGGAAGAGAAAGTAAACAAGCTGAGATCGGAAGTTTTTGACAAGCTCACTCCTTGGCAGATAGTTCAGCTTGCCAGACATCCCGAAAGACCGTTTTCCCTCGATTACATATATCTGATGACAGATAATTTCATAGAACTTCACGGTGACAGGAATTTTGGTGATGATAAAGCCATAGTAGGCGGTTTTGCTGAGATTGACGGCAAACCTGTAATGATCATCGGTCAGCAAAAAGGAAGAGACACAAAATCCAATCTTTACAGAAATTTTGGAATGCCTAATCCTGAGGGATATAGAAAAGCATTGAGGCTCATGAAGCTTGCGGAGAAGTTTGATATACCCGTGATCACGCTTATAGATACCCCCGGAGCATTTCCGGGAATTGAAGCGGAAGAACGGGGACAGGCGGAAGCAATTGCCAGAAATCTCTTCGAAATGTCCAAATTGCAAGTGCCGATAATTGTGGCAATTATTGGTGAAGGAGCATCGGGTGGAGCATTAGGAATTGGAATTGGAGACAGGATTCTTATGCTGCAATATTGCTGGTATTCAGTAATATCACCAGAATCATGTTCGTCAATTCTTTGGAGAAGCTGGGATTACAAAGAACAGGCTGCAGAAGCATTGAAACTGACTTCGAGCGATATGCTAAGACTCGGGATAATTGACAGAATAGTTGAAGAGCCCCCGGGCGGAGCTCACAGAAATCATGAGCTTGCATCTGATTTGCTTAAGAAGGCACTGCTTGAAGAACTTGCATCAGTATCAAAAATTAAGAAGGATAAGTTGCTTGACTCGCGAATAAAGAAATTTGGTGAAATGGGATTTTGGAAAGACTAAAAGAAAAATACAACAAAACATCCTCATTAAACGGAGAATCAGATAAAGAACGTAGTTCTCGATTTCTTATAAAGGGTGGAAGCCCCTTAAACGGAACTGTAAAAGTAAGCGGTGCAAAGAATTCAGCTTCAAAGCTGATTGTTGCCTCACTTCTTTCGAACAAAAAGAGCATACTGCATAACTCTCCAAATAAGATCAGTGATCTGATACTTACAAAACAGATCTGCGAAACCTTTGGAACAAATTTCATTTCAGATCAGGATCTTCTAGAGATTCATACACCCGAAGTTACATCAAGCCGAATAGACAAAGAGCTCGGCAACAAAACCCGCATAGCAATTCTGCTTGCCGGACCGCTTCTTCACAGAACCGGAAGAGCCGAGATACCTGTCCCTGGCGGATGCAGAATAGGATCAAGGCCGGTCAATTTTCATATTGACTCTCTCGAGAAGCTTGGATGCAAAGTGAGCATGAATGGAGATTATTTTGTGCTTGAATCCGACAGGCTCGTTGGAGATAACATCAGACTTGAATATCCGAGTGTCGGAGCTACAGAAAATATTATCATCGCAAGCACACTTGCAAAAGGTAGGACCATTCTAACAAATGCTGCGGTTGAGCCTGAGATCATTGACTTGATCAAATTCCTGCAAAAGATGGGCGCCATAATTGAGATCAGCACAGACAGAAAAATTACTATAGAAGGAGTTGACAAACTCTGCGGAGCTGAGCATTATGTAATACCGGACAGGAATCAGGCAGCATCTTTTGCTTGTGCAGGAATTGCTTCACGGGGAGATGTTTTTGTTGAGAATGCAATTCAGGATGACCTTATCACATTTCTTAATACTGTCAGAAAAGTAGGAGGCAAGTTTGAAGTGAAGGACAACGGCATAAGATTTTTCTATGACGGCGAACTCAAATCAATTGCAATTGAAACAAATGTTCACCCCGGATTTATGACTGACTGGCAGCAGCCATTTGTAATTCTCATGACGCAGGCAAAAGGACTGTCAATAGTACATGAGACTGTTTATGAAGAAAGGTTTGGGTATGTAAGCGAACTGAAAAAAATGGGTGCTGAGATAGAACTGTATGATACTTGTTTGGGAGGTGCGACTTGCAGGTTTGCCAATACACATTATTTTCACAGTGCGGTAGTTAAAGGTCCTACTCCATTTCATTCGGCCGAAATAAATGTTCCCGATCTCAGAGCCGGATTCTCCTATCTCATTGCCGGTGTAATTGCCAAGGGTGAATCCCTTGTTAACGGTGCAATTTACATTGACAGGGGTTATGAATACATTGACGAAAAGCTAAGAGGACTTGGAGCAGAAATAAAAAGAGTTTAATGGCATTTAAGCAATATAATAACTGTAACAACCGTAAAGAAAATTGACAACATAATAAGACAAAAATGAACTCGAAAATTGAAGAACTGAGATCCAAACGTGAAGAAGCTTTGCTGGGCGGCGGAATCAAAAGAACCGAATCGCAACATAAGAAAGGTAAGCTTACAGCAAGGGAAAGAGTAAACCTTCTTTTGGATGAAGGAAGTTTTAACGAAACAGATATTTTTGTAAGGCATCAATCGCATGATTTTGATCTTGACAAACAACGATTCTATACAGACGGTGTGATTACCGGAACCGGCAAGATCTTTGGAAGAGATGTTTGTGTATTCTCACAGGATTTTACAATATACGGCGGATCTCTGGCTGAATATCACGCGAAGAAGATAGTGAAGCTAATGGATCTTGCTATGAAGATTGGCGTTCCTGTAATTGGAATTAATGACAGCGGCGGAGCAAGAATTCAGGAAGGCGTAGTTTCGCTCGGTGGTTATGCAGACATATTTTTGCGCAATACCCTTTCAAGCGGAGTCATTCCTCAAATATCATTGATTGTTGGACCATGTGCCGGAGGCGCAGTTTATTCTCCTGCTATTACTGACTTTGTATTAATGGTTGATAAGATCTCATATATGTTTGTGACCGGTCCGAATGTAGTTAAGACTGTAACCCATGAAGAAGTGACCTTTGATGATCTTGGCGGGGCAAAGACGCACGCAGTCAAGAGCGGAGTCAGCCATTTCACTGCCGACAATGAAGCAGAAGCTTTTGAAATGACCAGGAGACTTGTATCATACTTGCCTTTGAATTATATGGACACTGCTCCTGCAACTGAATATAACAGGGGAGACAAAGATCTTTCATTCCTTGATACATTCATTCCTGAGAATCCAAATAAGCCTTATGACATAAAAGAAGTTATTGAAGCTTTGATTGATGAGGATACATTCTTTGAAGTCCATAAGGAATATGCAGAGAATATTGTTGTCGGATTCGGGAGACTCAACGGGAGAAGCATTGGAATAGTTGCTAATCAGCCACTTGTACTTGCAGGAGTTCTGGATTTGAATTCTTCGATCAAGGGTGCAAGGTTTGTAAGATTCTGTGATGCCTTCAACATTCCGCTTTTGGTATTGGAGGATGTCCCCGGATTTTTGCCGGGTACAGATCAGGAATGGAGAGGTGTGATAAGGCACGGTGCAAAGCTGTTGTATGCTTTTTGTGAGGCCACTGTCCCCAAAGTTACCGTTATCATCAGGAAAGCATACGGAGGAGCTTATGATGTTATGAACTCAAAGCATGTGAGGGGCGACATAAATCTTGCATGGCCTACTGCTGAGATCGCCGTTATGGGAGCTCAGGGTGCAGCTGAGATCATATTCAAAAAAGATATAGATGCCTCTGAAGATAAGGTCAAAGCCCTTGCAGAAAAGGTTGCTGAATTCACGGAAAAATTTGCCAATCCGTATCTGGCAGCTGAAAGAGGTTTTATTGATGATGTGATTGAACCAAGCCAGACCAGAAAGAAGTTGATCTACTACTTTGAACTTCTTGAAAACAAGGTCGATACTAATCCAAAAAAGAAGCATGGCAATATACCTTTGTAATTCGTGGTTTTAAAATTCAAAGCTAATGTAGAATGCGGGTCAGAAATTCATCGCCCGCATTCTTGTTTAATGAGTTGCTGATTATTCTTATCGCGCTCTCTCCGGGCAAAAGTGTTGATGAGAAGTTCTGTAGCTAATGGGAATCACGATTGATTGCAGTAAAAGCAAAAAGCCTGCTGTTAAGCAGGCTTTTTCTTTTTGTACGCCCGACTGGAATCGAACCAGTAACCTACAGCTTAGAAGGCTGTTGCTCTATCCGATTGAGCTACGGGCGCGAAAGTTGCAAAATAACAATCCCTCGCCACTGATTCAATTACAAATCAAAACCGAAGAGCACTCCAAAATAAAAATTCCATTCCTGCCCGTATGTTGAAGGAGTGTTCTGATAAACTTCGGTGAATTTATTGAATCCATACGCAGCATCCAAAAATATGCTCGTAGGGAATACATAGAACGAGACAGCCTGCAATCTTATCTGAGCTCCTATGTCCGATTTGAAATCTGCCAAAGAAACATCGCTGCCATTCCATGCGTTTCCGTAGTCACCGTAAATTGAGAAGTAAAGTTTATCCAGATAGAGCGGAGAAATCCTTGTGTCGATTCTTGATATGAGCGGGAATCTATATGTCATATTGATTGACGCCATTCTTCCTCCTCCAAGTGAATAGAAGGGGTATCCCTTCATGCCCGGAAGACCGGATACATAAAAGTTGTAGAAGTCTTCTACAGGGGGTCCAAAGATTGTTGCACCCGTCAGCTTAAAAGAGAGTGAGTGCAAATTATTGAACAGCCCAAATGATTCTGTCCATGTTCCGAACAGTTTGTTGAGATTCCTGTTCTCAAAGTTTGTGCTCACTGTTCCGTCATCGTTTACAACCAAGGAAGGATTTATCTCACTCATTTCATAATTATACATTATCTGTATCTTTCTTCCGATAGGATTGATATCGGTGTTCTTTGTGGGATAATACTCTTCGAAGTCGTATCTAAATGACAGATCCCACGCCTTGAAGTATGTCTCATTCGAAGATCTTACAGATATTCCGCTTTGTGGAATTGCAAATGCATCAAGCGAATATTGATAATTTGAGTAAGCAGCTCCCAGCCGGAAGTTGTGATTCAGATTGATTGCATTGAACGCCATTCCGAAATCAAAAGACAGCAAATTGTATGTGAGTCCAACATCTATGGTGTCTAAGCCGGCAACAAGCTCCGCGTCAGAAAGCCGGGTAGTGTTGTATGCATCCAGCGAAAGCCTGGGCAAGAATTTCAATTCCTTTGTAAAGAAATCTTTGAAAAACGGAAATCCATTGTCATACATGAACTGCAGAAAGAGGTCCCGTTCACCCTTAATGTTAATTGCAGCACCTCCGAAGAAAGAGAGCCGGCTCATAATTTCATTTGAGTAGATATACAATCCCGGTTTGATCGCTTCAAAGAAGTTGAACTTATCCCTTCTTTGATATGTATCAAACCTGATGACAGGAATGAATGACAAAGAAGTAAATTGAGATTTGTAAGGTTTAGCAGAAAGCTCAGGTATATTCTTATCATCATAGTTGTTAAGCGACTTCCAGTTGAACTGGCTGCCGGCAGACAATGTATCCTGAGAAGCATATTTCTGTATCCGCCGATCGGGTCGTTTATAGGCACCAACAAGCGAAGGATCCTTTTCTTTGAAATCCTTAAGCAGGGCAATCTTGTAACCGGTTGAAGTATAAGTTGCATATGCCAGGTTTCCTGCGCTGTCTATTGAAGGCATGAACGCACCTCCCAGCACATTTGTCAGCTGACGAGTATTTTTACTCTCCATATCCTGAGAATAAATGTTGAATATCCCGGTCTTGTTTGAAGCATAGTACAACTTTTTGCCGTCCTTAGACATTACAGCATTTCTGTAATCAATTCCAGGTTCGTCAAGAATGAATGTCATTTCGCCTGTCGCAATATCAATACTTGCAAGCTTCCTGTATTCTTCATAAGCATAGTCAAACAGAATCTTCTTTCCGTCGGGAGAAAACTTGGGATTGTAAACCTGTTCACCATTGGAGAATGAAGTTAGAGCTCTTATTTCTTTTCCTTTGGAGTTGGCAATTTTAAGATTAAGTGTACCATCCTTATTAACAATGAACACGATTGACTTACCGTCACTTGAATAAGATGGAGAGAAGGCGCGTAAATCATTTGTTAACTGTTTTTCTTCTTCTGACTTCAGATCATATTCATATATATCGTATATGACAGTTCCATAAAGTGTAGCAGGGGAGTTTCGCTTTGCGTAAATAATTTTCTTGCTGTCAGGAGACCAGCTGTAGTTTGTTGAAACAGGCGCTGCAGCTCCTTCAGATTTTTTAGTCGCAAGATCATAAATCCTCAATCCTGTAGTGCCGTAATCATAATCCTGATTGGAAAGATAAGCAATCTTCTTCCCGTCGGGAGAAAACTGAGGATAGTAGTTGGCAAATCCTTTCTTCTCAATCAACTCGCCTTCGATCTTATCTTTTCTTACATCAGCAAGCCGCAGGTCATAATCATTCTGAAGAAATGTTTTCCATTCATTGTATAAGGTCTTGCCGTCTTTCTTCAGAGACTTCTCTATTGCACGGTCAACGCTGAAGTTGCCAAGATCTCCCAGATTATCTGTAATTTCTCTTAACTTATCCTCTCCGTATTTTTCTGCAATGTATCTTGTAAGTGCATAGCCAAGATTATAGATCGATTCAGCCTTTAAGCTTGTGATTGATGAAAACTGTCCCATTTCTCCCCAAGTGAGAAGATTGTCTCCAAGGATATAACTTCGAAGAATCATGTCTCTGTGAGAATCCCAGTGCTCGTAAGCAAGCTGTTGCCTTTGATATTGCGCCGTTCCTTCTGCAAACCATGCCGGTACGCCAACACCGGAAAGCGGATATGATACTATCGCATTTGGATATCCGTAAAGCACATCGGGTCGGATCTCATTTTCATAACCAAGCCATTGAAGGTAAACAGCAGGCATTTTCCTGCCATATTTGAGCGAGGCCTGAACCTGAATGGCATGCGTGTATTCGTGTGTGATAACATTTCGGAGCCAGTTATGAGTACCTCTAAGATCATAGTCGAGAGCCGAAGCATAGATCTCAATCCGGTTTCCAAAATAATCAGTAGCTCCGTTGGCTATGTCGGAGGCATCATTAACGATGAAACTTACTTTCTGATCCGGCACATAATTATAAAGTGAAGTGATCGGACCATAAATCTCTTCTGCAATCTTTGCAATTGTATTGGCTGTCCTCTCTGCTCCGGAATGATAGTGAACAAAGAAGTGATCCGTTTCAATTGTGTGCCAGTCAAGTTCCGGATGAGGTTCAAATTGTGCAAATGCTTGCTCACTTGACTGAAAGCAAATCAAAAAGAACGTTATGACAGATAAGAAAAATCTTGTCTTGAACATTGAAAATTAATTTGTTAATAATTATACTTGAAATCAAACAATGGAGAAAAAAAACTGAAATGAGGCTGAAATCGGTAAGGATTAGTCGATATTCAGGGAATAAATTTTCAAATCAAAAACAGACATTATAGCAGCTTTTTACAATTTTTGAATTAAAATACTCAGAGTAACAACTTGGATCTTTGCTCCCCAATACAGAAGAGTTTCTTTGGGAAGTCTTCGTTTGTTTTATCAATTATAATAATTCTCTTTGCAATTAACAATGTTTCTTTTTCTCAAGGGAGAAGAGATCGTATTGGCGGCAACGTAAACTATAAACTAAATCAGCAGGATACATCTCAAGCAACTCAGCAAGACTCGCTTCTTGCACAGGACTCCACAAAACTCCTTCCTGTGGATTCAACAGCCAGAATAAAATATTTCAAGTATGCCCCCGAATATTCTTACGGTACATCCGTAAAGAATAAAACATCTCCTTTCCTGCTTGGCAGTTCCGCCCTTATCGCTACAAGTGTTGATTTTGATAAGGACGGTAACGTGGTAGTTACGGAATCCTTTGACGGTGAACCCATACGTGCACCGCTTGTAGTTCCCATGACTGCTTATCTTGCTGCTGTTTCACAAGTGAACACTTCCAAGGCTTTTTCCGGTATTGCAGCTGAAAGGTTCAGGGGCAGTACTCAGGATGATCTTTCAAAGTTCTTTGAAAAGTTTACAGACATCACAATTCCTCTGCCATTTGAATCTGAAAGCATCTTTGGTCCTCCGACCTTCAATCTTAAGATCAACGGAGCTGTTGATATTACTGCCTCGTATCAGGCAAATACAACCGATCAGACTGATCTTAGCGGATTTGGAAATTCAAATAACAGCATAAATTTTAAACAGGAAGTACAACTTACTGCGAAGGGAAGGGTAGGCGATAAACTTAATATTGATGCTGACTACAATACGCAAAGACTTTTTGACTTTGAGAATCAGTTGAAACTTCGCTATGATGGTTATGCTGATGAAGTGATCAAGAAGATTGAGGGTGGTAATGTGTCACTTGAAACAAGATCAGGTCTCATTGGTTCATCTCAGGCATTGTTCGGAGTTAAAGGTGAATTCCAGCTCGGCTCTCTGGCTCTTTCTACAGTTGTATCCCAAAAGAAAAGTAAAACGGAGGTAAAAGACTTTAGCTTTGGAGCTCAGGAACAGGCATATACAATTCAGGTTTGGGATTACTCTGACAACCATTACTTCCTTGATACAATTTACAAGCAAAGTTTCCTTGACTACTATAATAATTCAATCCTTACTTCCCGAACAGATTCACTGCAAATTGATGATCTTACATTTGAAGTATGGGTACAGGCAGATGTGACTTTCTCCGGTTATAGAAGGGCCGGTTTGCATACAGATCTGGAAAAGCTGCCGGCTTCAGGAAAGTATGCAGACTCTTTGAAGGTTGTACCAAATCCGGTTCAAGGTTTGCGCTCGTATGGCATTGTAAGAAAACTTGCAACAACTGAATATACACTGAATAAGTACGCCGGATATGTTTCTCTGAAGATCAGTCTTCCGGAGAATTATTTCGTCGGCATAGCATACAGAAGGACAGTTACGGGTGAGCAGTATGGTACGATCAGCTCAGACTCGGGCGCTAATGGAGATGATACTTTGGTCCTCAAAATGATAAAAGTAGATAACCTCACTCCTGCAAATACACTTGCCTGGGAATTAAAGCTTAGGAACATTTACAGATTGCCTGTGTCAAGAGTTGCAAGGGAAGGCTTTGAGTTTGATGTGAAATTTCAGGACAATGGTGTTTACAACCCTACATTTCCTCCATCTCTTCAGATTAACAGCAGTCTAATAACCATACTCGGACTCGACAAATTCTCTATCGGTAGGACAGGTACGCCCGATAACAAGTTTGATTACATACCCGGGCTCACTATTGACCCTGAAAACGGGTTTGTAATATTTCCCACGCTCAAACCTTTCTTTACTGTGCTTCAGGACTATAATGTAAACGGAAAGACAATTGACTCAAGCTATTGGTATCCGGAAATCTATACGGACCTGAAGAGCAATTCAAGACAGCTGCCAAATGCAAACGATTACCGAATAGACGGTAAGGCAAGAGGCGATGCGGCAGTCAGCAACACTATCAATCTTGGATTCAACATTGTTCAGGGAAGTGTTGTGATCAAAGTTGGAAACATTGAACTTACGCCCAACATAGATTACACTGTTGATTACACAACCGGTACAGTTGTAATACGGAATACCTCGGCATTGCAATCAAAAGACTTGAAGGTTTCTTATGAAACCAATGATCTCTTTACGCTCGCTTCAAAAACCTTTCTTGGGTTAAGGGGAGATTACAAAATCTCAGATAAGAGCTCTATTGGATTTACATTTGTAAACCTGAAGCAGGAGACGCTCAATGACAAGGTAAGAATTGGAGAAGAACCTACAAACAACTCAATGTTTGGGGTTGATTTTCAAACGGAAATTCCAACAAATTTCCTGACAGGAATTGTGAATCTTCTGCCGGGTTATAATACAAGGCAGCCTTCTTCAATTTCATTCAGAGGAGAAATTGCTGCTATAGCTCCTGATCCAAATACTAAGAAAAGTGAAATTCCTGATGATAACAATGAAGCAGTGGCTTATATTGATGACATGGAAGGAGCGAAGAAAGTAATTTCTTTGGGTGGGACTTACAATTCGTGGACAATGGCATCTGTGCCCTTGGATAATACTATCGGACCGCAGGATAGTCTTAGACTCAAGTTTGCAAAAAAAGGAAAACTGAAATGGTACAATATTCCAAACGGTGATCTTCTGACCAACATTTATCCCAACAAGGATGTACAAACCACGCAAAATACAATTACTCCTCTCTACATAACTTATGATCCGTCACGAAGAGGCAATTATAATTACAACGGGAGTTATGATTCTATTCAGAATAAGGCAACAACCTGGAATGGGGTCATGAAGTATCTCAATACTACAAGCAATGATCTTGTAAATGAGAACATTAACTTCATAGAATTCAATATGCGTATTGAGAATCTCAACAGTATAACAAAGAATGGAAAGCTTGTCATTGATTTGGGATCGATCAGTCAGGATGCTATTCCGAATGGTGATTTGAATACTGAAGATTCACTCGGCAACGGGGAACTTCGTTTACAGGATGATCTTGGTCTTGACTACTTAACAGATCAGCAGGAGCTTGATGTTTACAATCAGCTGAACGGCACAAATCTGACCCTGCAGCAATTGCCTGATCCTGCCTTGGACAATAATAATCCAAACGGAGTGTTCAGCGTTGAAACGATCAACGGAACGCAGAATAACATTCAGTTTGAAGGCGGCAGAAGACCTGATACAGAAGATCTCAACAGGACTAACAGTGTTAGAAATCCAAATGATTATTTTCAGTTTGAGATTAGTCTTGATACATTGAACAATCCTTACATTGTTGGTACCGGAAAAGACGGCTGGCATCAGTATAAGATCCCTCTTTCGGAGTATGTCAGCAAATATGGAAACGCAGTATTTACGAATGTGCAGTTTGCAAGAATGTGGATGACCAATCTGACTGATACAGTAAGACTTAATATGTATGATATAAATCTCACGGGCAATCAATGGGTGAAGACGAACAAGCTGGACACAACATATAGTATAACTACAGTCAGCATTGAAGAGAACTCACAGATCTATCAGAGTCCTGTGGCAGGAGATGTGCTCAGACAGACAATCCGCGGACAGAATAACGTAGATACAAAATCAAATGAAGCATCGCTTGCATTGCAGGTATCTAATCTTACAACAGGTGTGAGGAAAACTGCCAGAAAAGATTTCAGTGCTGTACCGCTTGATATGTTCAATTACAGGTCAATGAAACTGTTTGTCAATGGTGACCCGTCATTCAATTATACCAGCGAGCAGGTCTATGATGCAACAATGATAGTCAGATTTGGAAATGATTCAAACAACTATTATGAATATCGTGCTCCGGTTCATCCTGATGTCAGACCCGGACAGCCATGGGATTCACTTAACAATGTTACGATCAATTTTGCTGACCTTACAAGAATTAAACTTGCCCGTGACAGCGCAAATGTTCCGGTTTCCATTCCTGTACCCAACGGGCCACCGGGTTCAGAATACAGAGTCTTTGGAAATCCGGATCTTAAATCAATACGCGAGATCATTCTGGGTGTCGAGAAAAACAGGACGGCACTTAACAGTGCAATCTCGGGTAGCGTATGGTTCAATGAACTTCGTCTGGTAAATGTAATAGACAATGAGGGTGTTGCATTCAATTTCAATGCTAATGTGAAATTAGCAGATCTGATGGATCTTAATTTCGCAATGGCAAGAACAGATCCATACTTCCATGCACTGGATGGAAGATTCGGTACAAGAAATACAGGACTCTCGTGGGACTTCAGCGCAACATTTTATGCTGACCGGCTGATTAATAATTTAATTACTTCGGTCTTCTCTGAAAGCTGGGGAAATTTTCTTACATTGCCAATAACATTCAGGCACAGTGAGAACCTTACAGAGCCTCAGTATTTTCCGGGAACGGATATAGAACTTGACAAAGCAGCCGAACAGCAGTATCTCACTGTTCTTGCGGAGACGGGAGATCCTGAGCAAGCTCAAATAGCTTCTGACAATGTTAAGAAAGAAGCTCAAACGCTCATAGTCAGGAATAACATCGCATTGAACAATATGGGATTTAATTTCCCCAGCAATTTCTTCCTGTTCAAAAATATTATTAATGGTTTGAGGTTTAATTTTAATGCGGATTTTGGAGGAAGCAGGGATGTGACTTATGAAAATAAGCAGGATTTCCGGTATAATGGCGGTGTAAGTTTCGCAACAGATTTCGGACTCGGTGATGTTCTTAATCTAAACATTGGTAGATTGCTGCCACTTGGAGAAAGATATTCGGATGCAAAATTGTATTTCTGCCTTCCGTTCATTCCGCTTGCACCGTTGTTTGCAAAAAGCTTCAGTGCGCTTGTTGATTTTAACAGGTCACGGGCGGAATCCAAACAAAGAAAATTTGCGGAGGAGGATCTGCCTTCAAGACAATTCATTGCAAACAGAGGTTTCAGGTTTGATTGGAAGTTCATTGAGAACTGGATAGTTGATCTCAACGGGTCTTATGATTTCCGCGCAGGCAGTGACTTAACAGACTTAGAAACAACAAATGACAGTATTGCCAATCAAAGGCCTAACGACGAAATATTTGACGACATATTCTTCAATGAAGGACTCATAAACTTTGGTGAGGACTTGGACTATTCTCAAAACATTTCATTTAATCCTGCCTTCAATTTGCCCCTGATAGATAAATTCGTTTCACTCACGGGAAATTATAATGTCAGATATGGATGGATAAATCCAAATCAGATTTCAAACGTCGGATCAAATGTAGGTTATTCAAATACCATAAATGCGAGTGCAATTTTCAAACTAAACGAACTCTTTTCCCTGTTCTCCGGAAACGGAACTGAATCGGGTGGATTGAAAGCTGTTGGTATGAGAAGAGATTCTGTTCCTGAGCAGACCGGCAACAAGCAAACGATAGCAAACATTCTCAAAGCAATTGTATCATTTGTTCCGAAGGATATAAGCATGACTTTTACGCAAACCAACAATGTAACTAACGGCGGTGTGGGAGGTCTTCCCGGGTTTGGTAACTTCTGGTTCTATCCTACTTCAAAAGAAGAGTATGGGCCTTCACGACTGTATCAACTTGGATTCAGTCTTGATCCGGGAAGCCGCGCTCCAAATCTTTCACAGATCGCAGATAATTATACAAGCGGAAACGAAGTCTCTCTTACAAGCACTATCAATCCTCTGTTCCCGGAAGCAATAACAATGTCCCTCACCTTCAGAAAATCCTGGGGATTTACAAACAACCTCTTTTATACTTCAGATGCATTGGGTCAGGTAGGTTCACCTACAAGCAAAACCAGTTCAACGTTCACAGGTAATTCCATATTCTTTGGAGGCGATGTTACGGACTTCTCATTTGAATATGACCCGAATAATTCTGCACAAAACAGGAGAAACCTTACTGAAGCATTTGAAAGCCAGATGTCGTCATTTCCATTTCCAAACTGGAACCTGTCCATTTCTGGATTGGAAAAGTTTCCGCTCTTTGCTCAGTTTGCAAACTCCGTTACGCTTGAAAATGCTTTCGTATCCGAATATAAGGAAAGCAGGTCTGTTGACATAAACAGTTACGATATTCCAAACGCTCAGTCTGTTACCCAGGCATTCAGTCCACTTATAGGAATGAACATAAACTTTAAAGATGTGCTGGCAGGCAGCCTCACAGCTGCGCTGAGATTGAGTTCCGGAACAACAAACAATCTTAATCCAATCGGCGCATCGATACAAACGGTTAATACGAGTGAATGGAGTCTGAATATGAATTTCACTAAAACAGGATTTAACATTCCTCTCTTTGGACTTGCATTGCAGAATGATATTTCATTCGCTTTGACAATATCAAGAACAAACAATGAACCGGTTTTGTATGAGTATGCTACGGGATTATCAAGAGAGGTGCCGGGAAACGGGTCAAGGATCACGCAGGTAAATCCTTCAGTTCAGTATTCACTTAGCTCTAAAGTAACTATGCAATTGTTTTACAAGTACATAAAGACCAATCCATTGGGACAAACAGTGACTACAATTCCGAGGACAACAAATGAAGGCGGATTGAATGTCAGAATAGCAATTCAGTAGTTCTTATTCGGCCTTAACGGTGATCTTGCCTTCGAGTATAAGAGTTCTGATTGAATCCAGCTGTTGTTTGACTTGAGGTGAAATAAGATTCTTATTGTTGTCGTCATACACATATCCAACACCATTATCAGTCAATCCGAAAGTAGTGACTCCGCTTTTGAACTTTCCTTCCTTGAATGCTTTAATGGTTCTGAATACTGAAACGTCAACCAGTTTTACCATGCTTGACAGCACAAATCCCGGAGCTTCTTTGTACTGATCCATATCTACACCCACTGCCAGTTTCTGTTTTTCTCTTGCGGCTTCAAACAACCCAAGTCCGGAAAGTCCCGACGCATGATATATTACATCTGCACCCCCGGCGTATTGGCTCAATGCTGTCTCCTTAGCTTTTCCCGGATTCTTGAAACCATCCGGTGATACGCTCACGTAACCGCTGAGAATCTGAATTGACGGATTGATATTCTTTGCTCCCTGTATGTAGCCGTTCTCGAATTTCCTTATGAGAGGAGACTCCATTCCACCAATGAAGCCGATCTTCCCTGTTTTCGAAGTGAGTGCGGAAAGTGCGCCAATAAGAAATGAACCTTCCTCTTCCTTAAATTCTATCGCAGAAACATTATCGGGGATTTTTGATGATGGTGTAACGGAGTAATCTATACATGCAAACTTCTTGGAAGTGAATTCAGAAGCGATCTTATTGATGTCATCCGTGAAAATAAATCCGACTCCAAAGATCAATCCAATTTCCTTCTTGCTTGCAAGCCTTCTCAGAGCGGATTCTCTGTCGGCTCCATCACCGGGATCTATTACCTCAAACTCAATTCCAAGTTCTTTCTTTGCATCCTCGAGTCCTTTATACGCAGCATCGTTAAATGACTTATCTCCTCTTCCTCCAATATCAAAAACAAGCCCAACCTTCGTTCCCGGCAAAACAGAATTCTCACTCTTGCCTTCTTGCTCAGATTTCTTGCCGCAAGAGCTCAATAAAAACGATAACAAAACACATACAATGAATTTATTGAGCATTTTCTTTCTCCTTTTCATCATTGAGGTTAATTGTCCTTGTTGTTGAACCATCCGTATTCACAATATGATGAAGTCTGCAGCGTGCTTCATAATGGTTTGTCGCACCAACAAGTATCTGATCGTTGCTTGATGTTATCCTTTGTGTCCTGTTTGCAGGAGCTCCGCAAATGACACAAACTGCAAGTGTCTTGGTAATGTATTCTGCAATGGACAAGAGTTGCGGCATTGGTTCGAAAGGTATTGCCTTGTAGTCCTGATCCAGTCCAGCAACAATTACTCTCTTTCCTGAATCTGCAAGATTCTGGCAAACCTCAACAAGGTTATTCTCAAAGAACTGACCTTCGTCAATTCCAATTACCTCTGCTTCAAAACTCTTTTCAAAAATCTCCGATGCATCTGCAACAACTTCTGAGGGAAACGACTGTTCACTGTGTGAGACTATCTCAAACTCACTGTAACGGTCATCTATTCGCGGCTTGAAAACTTTCACTCTCTGCTTGGCGATCTGTGCTCTTCTTATCCTTCTGATCAGTTCTTCGGTCTTTCCGGAAAACATACTGCCGCAGATAACTTCAATATGTCCGGCTCTTTTGAAGGTCCTTATCTGTAATGATTCATTCATTTCTTCTTCGATGATGGGATTGATTGTTTTTCAAATGCTTCCGGCAACAATTCTCTTAACTTTGTAACAACAAAAGAAGTTTTGGATCTCACTACAATTACATCGAGGTCTTTCGCAAATTCAAACATGAATTGCCTGCATGCGCCGCACGGAAATACAAGTTCGTTGGTACTTACAGATACGGCAATGGCTCTGAATGACTTCTCGCCTTCAGAGATGGCTTTCGCAAACACTACTCTTTCTGCACACAATGTAAGTGAATATGAAGCAGATTCAATGTTTGCACCGGTATAAATTTTTCCGCTGCCTGAAAGCAATGCGGCACCAACTTTAAACCGAGAGTAAGGCGAGTATGAGATCTTTCTTGCCTTTAAGGAATGTTCAATCAGCGTGAGATAATCGGGATGCAATCTATATTGTTACTTTTGTTGATAATATATTGATTTCTGAGTATATTAAAAACAAAATTTTTCATTCGGACTGTTTGTATAGATGAAGCGTAGAGCGTTATTCAGGATATTTGACAAGTATGCAGGTATCCCTATAGTTATCCTGATGGCGATATTTCTCAAGAGAAAAAGAAGGCTTCCGATTGAAAATGTCAGAAACATTCTTGTAATAAAACTTGCTGCCATTGGTGATTCTATACTCCTGATACCAATGCTGAGGACCTTGAAGAGATCATTCCCCGGCTCAAATGTTACTTTTATTTGTACAAAGATAAATTCTGCCGTTGCCAAAAAGACTCCTTATATAGATAACGTTGTTGAGATAGATGTACACAGCTATCTCAGAAATCCGCTCAAGTTTTTCAGATTCATCAGAGAACTCAGACGCAATAAGTATGAAGTTGTAATTGATGCAGGACAGTGGGAAAGAATCAATGCCATTATGACAATTCTGACAAGATCTGATTATTCAGTCGGATTCAAAACAGAGTGGCAGATGAAGCATTATGGCTATGACAGTGTTGTAACTCATACCAGGACCAAGCATGAGCTTGAAACATTCCTTGATCTGTTGGTACCTTTGGGTATCAACATCTCTGATGAGGATAAAAAATTAGAGTATTTTTTGAATGATGAAGACTTTAATTTTGCATATGGCTTTTGGAAAGAAAAAGACCTTGAAGAGAAGACTGTAATTTGTCTTCATCCCGGATGCGGTGAAAACGGTAAACCGAGAGAATGGGAAGTACAGAATTACATTGAGCTTGGAAGACGCTTAGTTGAATATGATGAAAGTATCAGGATTCTGATAACCGGGGCAAAGTTAGAAGAAGACAGGTGTAAAGAGATTGCTGCAGGAATCGGGAAGAATACAATTAATACTGCAGGTCAGTTCCCTTTGGATAATGTTGTAGCACTTGTCAAGAAAGCAAAGCTCATCGTCTGCAGCAATACAGGAATGCTTCATATAGCTTCATGCGTCGGCACCAAAACCATGGGTCTTCATGGCCCGACAAATCCCGCAAAATGGGGATCATACAACAGGAATGCAGTTCTTATACAAAGCGACAAATTTTGCAGCCCGTGCCTTTACCTTGGGCATGATTACGGATGCCAGGCTCCGCAATGCATGGCTCATATTTCTGTCGATGATGTGTTTATTTATATCAGAAAGGCGCTAAATCCGGAGTTGTTTCCGGTAGTCGGCTGATTCGCCTTCAAACAAATTTCATGAATCAAAAACCAAAATAACTTACCATGCAGAACTCCAGTTTTCCAACATTTGAATTGATTGAATCATACGGTCATGAACAGGTAGTATTTTGTTCAAACAAAGAACTAGGTCTTAAAGCAATTATTGGTATTCATAATACAACTCTTGGCCCTGCACTTGGCGGCACAAGAATGTGGAATTATACAAGCGATCAGGAAGCGCTTGTTGACGTTCTCAGGCTTTCAAGAGGTATGACTTACAAGGCGGCAGTCGCCGGCTTAAATCTCGGCGGAGGTAAGGCCGTGATAATAGGGGACTCAAGGACTCAGAAAACTGAAGCTCTCTTCAGGGCTTTCGGAAGATTTGTTGAGGGTCTCTCCGGGAGATACATAACCGCAGAAGATGTTGGCACCGATGTTAAGGATATGGAATATATCATGATGGAAACAAGACATGTTACCGGAATCCCTACTGAAGTGGGTGGAAGCGGAGATCCTTCACCGGTTACAGCTTACGGAACTTATGTCGGAATCAAAGCATGCATAAATGAAGTGTTTGGCAGCGACTCTCTTGCGGGAAAGAAAGTTGTGATACAGGGAGCAGGCGGCAATGTAGGAAAGCATCTTTGCAAGTATCTTCACAAAGAAGGTGCAATCCTTTTTGTCAATGACCTGTTCGAGGACAAACTGAAACCGATTGTTGATGAATATAAAGCTACAGTTGTCTCAAATGATGAGGTTTTTTCAGTTGATGCTGACGTATTGTCACCGGCGGCTTTGGGCGGAATTATCAACGATGAAACAATTCCTAAGCTAAAAGTGAAGATCATTGCAGGAGCAGCAAACAACCAGCTTGGCAATGAGGAAAAGCACGGCAAGATGCTGAAGGATAAAGGAATTCTGTATGCACCGGATTATGTGATCAATTCAGGCGGGCTGATTAATGTATATAATGAACTCGAAGGTTATAACAGGGAAAGAGCGCTGAAGCAGGCATCAGGCATTTATGACATTGTCAAAAAAGTAATTGAAATTTCCAAACGGGACAATGTACCTACGGAAGAAGCTTCAAGAAAGATTGCTGAAGAAAGAATAAATGCGATCTCAAATGCAAAGAGGATAAGAATCTACAGGGACATTAATCTCTTCAAGATGAGAAATCAATAACAAGGAAAGGATATAAATGGAGACAGCGATCTGGATAATTTCAATAGTCGCAGTCGTAGCTATTTTGATTTTGTATGTGATCACTTCAGTGGGTTCTTACAGCAATACTTTTGTAAGCAGATTCACGAAAGATAAGGAGAAAAAAGACGGACTTGACTGAGTTGATTCTCTCAGTTCTTATTGGATATAAGAGTTTTTACCAATGAATATTTTCTGACAAGTTCTGAGATCTTGCTGAGATCTATCATATCGATACATTCCAGATTATACGGACACTGCTTTTTCCAGCAGGGCGCGCATTCAAGACCTTCAGGGAACAGCTTTTCACCGCGTTCGTAAAGATCGATCTCGCTCCAGCATGAGAGTCCGAACCATGCAATCACATATTTGCGCAGTGCTATTGCAAGATGCATTCCGAAGCTGTCTCCGGTAATAATGATATCACAGATGTTCATAAAACAGGCTCCGCTTCTCAGCCCCATGTTGGTTGGCGTATATAAGACTCTTTCCTGAGTTTCTTTGGTCAGTCCCTCAAAGATCTTGACATTTCTGTCCGTATCTTCTTTTCCGCCAAGCAAAACAAATTTGAGATTGTCATAAACAGACAGGCTGTTTATCAACTCAATATGCTGCTCAACAGTCATCTTCTTGTTGGGAAACAGATTTGAGCAACCTGTGTTGAAACCAACATAGACCTTCTGTGGATCATAATTTATCTGAATCTTATATTTCTCAATGAAGTCAATTTCTTCTTCAGAGAAATTAAATACATATTCATTTCTTTCGTACTCCAGTCCGAAAGTCTCATGAATTATGTCACTTCCCGAACGGGTATTCTCTCTGAATTTGAGCTTGTCATCAATACCCAAAATGTAATTATACATTGCACTCTCTCCGCTTGGAATGATCTTTCCGTTCTTATCAAGCAGGAAGCCGAATTTCTCTGCTGACTTCACCTCGTTGGCAAATGCACATGCATATACTGACTTGTCTCCATTCATCAAAACATCAAATTCTATGTTACGAAGGATCATTCTCGATTCGTCATTCCATGCGTATGATTGATCTATGTATGGATTATTCTCCAGAATTGGTTTTGAAGAACTCTGTGTGATCCAGTAGATCGTGCTTTCGGGATATTTTTTCTTAACTGCCTGAAGTATGGATGTGTTCAGCACAACATTTCCAAGCGCATCAAGTGATATGATCAGAATTTTCTTGCCGGTTCTTGACTCGGTCGAATCGTACATGCAGCCTTCCGTCAGACAGTTGTGATAAGCAACACATGGCTTGTAGCCGGAGAATTTCTTGCAGGAAGGAAAAGTCAATTCGCTGAATCTCATTTTGAAGGAAGATTTTTTCTCATGAGTTTAATAATCCTATCAAGGTCTTTTCGGTTATTGACAAAATCAAGCTTGTCTGATTCTATGATGAGTTTGTTTCCGAGGTCATATCTGGCAATCCAGTCGTCATAGCTGTTGTTGAGGCGAAGTATGTATTCGGGGTCTATTGTTTTCTCATACTCTCTTCCGCGGAGCCGGATCTGTTTGATCAGCTTTGGCATGCCCGCCCTCAGATATACCATTAGATCAGGAGGTTCAAGAAAGGATGTCATTTCGGCAAATAGTCTTCTGTAGTTTTCAAAATCGCGTCTCTTCATTTTACCCATCCGGTGAAGATTCTCAGCGAATATTTCCACATCCTCATAGATGCTCCTGTCCTGAATGACTGATCTGCGGGATTTGAGTATCTGCTTGTGCACGCTGAAGCGGTGAGATAGAAAATACACCTGAAGATTGAATGACCATCTTGACATATCAGCATAGAAATCCTTAAGATAGGGATTTGTGTCAACCTTCTCAAAGTATGGCTTCCAGCCAAATTCATCTGAAATGATGCCGGTAAGAGATGACTTACCCGATCCTATATTCCCTGCAACCGAAACAAAGTATTTTCCTTCTTTCATGAAAATAAAAAAACCGTCAATGAGGATCTGACGGTTATCAATGATCTGGATTATTTTTTATCAGGACTCTGCAGATTCCTGAACAGGAGCACTCTCCACTACCGGCTCAGCAATTTTTTCTGTGATGGTCTCCAAGACTTTTGCAACTCTTTTCTTTTCTTTGATCTTTGTTGCAGCTTTGCCTGTAAGGCCCCTCAGGTAATAGAGTTTTGCCCTTCTTACACTTCCGTGTTTGACGATCTCTATTTTTGCAATCCTTGGCGAGTTGATCGGGAAAATTCTTTCGACGCCTACTCCGTTTGCAATCTTTCTTACTCTGAAAGTCTTGCTGATGCCGCTGCCCTTGATTCCCATTACTATGCCCTTGAAAATCTGAATGCGTTCCTTCTCGCCCTCAAATACATTGACCGAGATTGATACCGTATCGCCTACATGAAATTCCGGCAAGTCGGTCCTTATTTGTCCTGCTGTGACGAGATTAACTATTTTTTCCATTTCTGTTTCTCCTTATGAATGAGATTATTTTTCTTTATTAATTTTTCTGATCTTTCTGAATTTTGCCTTTGCCTTCTTTGAACGCCATTCGTTTATTTCTTTATGATTTCCAGAGAGCAAAACTTCCGGAACCTTGAGCTTCTCAAATACAGCAGGCCTGGTGTATTGCGGAAAATCAAATCCGGTTTCCACCTGAAATGAATCTGTGATTGCAGATTCACCGTCTCCAAGCACCCCGGGAATCAAACGAGAAATTGCATCAATCATAACAAGAGCTGCAATATCTCCACATGAAAGAACATAATTACCGATAGAGATCTCCATCGTAACAAACTTCTTAATAACTCTCTCATCAATTCCCTTATAATGTCCGCAAATCAGAATCACATTTTCCCTTAGCGAAAGTTCATTTGCCGTCGGCTGATCAAATCTCTTTCCCTGAGGAGACAAATATATGACCTCGTCATAATCTCTTTTCTCAAGCAAAGAATTCAAACACCTGAATATTGGTTCAGGCTTAAGTATCATTCCTGTTCCGCCTCCGTATGGTATGTCGTCAATCTGCTTATACTTTCCTTCGGCAAAGTCTCTGAGACTGTGCACATGGCAACTTATCAACGACTTCTTCGCGGCTCTGTCAATGAGCCCGTGTTTCAATGAACTCTCAAGTATCTTAGGATTTGCGCTGACAATGTCAAATCTCATTACTTCCGCCTGATATCAAATGAATCCCTCAATTAGCTCCAAATGAACTCTCTTCTTCCCGAGGTCAATCTCTTTAACAAATTCCTTTCTGAATGGTATCAATAACTCTTTCCCGTTCGCAACTATCCTGAACAGATCTCCACTTCCATAATCAACAATTGAATCTATTTTTCCAAGCAACCTGTCATTGTCGTATGCTTCCAAACCAATAAGCTCATAATAATAGAATTGTCCCTCTTCGAGCTCAGTTCTTTCACTCTCTGAAATCATAATAATGGAACCTATGATTTTTTCGACATCTTCTATTTTATCATAATTCCGAAATCCTATTCTCAGAAATCCATTTCCCTGACTGCATTCACTTATCTCAAACTCTTCAGTGTTCCCGGTTTTGTTCAAGTGAAAGACGGATTTTCTTTCATCAAAAAGATACACATTGCCACAATCAAAGAATCTCTCCGGAAAATCACTGAGAGAAATAACTTTGACCAGTCCTTTGAGGCCGATCGGCTTGACAATTTTGCCTATCGACAGGCAATTCTTAGATTCCAAGAATTACTGAGTGACCTCTTTTTTGATCTTATCGGGAATTTCCATAGTCACGCGAATGCCTTGCTTTGCAGCAACAGCAGAAAGCAAAGTCCTTATGGATTTTGCCGTGCGACCCATTTTCCCAATAACTTTACCGGTCTCCTTGTCATCGACATGAAGTATGAATTTGATCTTGTTCTCGCCTTCATCTACCTCTTCGATTCTGACGGCATCAGGATTATCAACAAGGTGTTTTGCAATAAATTCAATAAATTCTCTCATCTTGGGGACTCCTCAGTTTAGTTAAGAAATATTGAATTACTTATTGGAAAATTATGCCGTGTTCTTTCCTGTTAAGTTGAGATGAAGCTTCTGATGCTGAGATTATGCCTCAGCGGCCGGAGCCGGAGCTGTCTCGCCGGAAGATGAAGTTGCAGCTTCTTCCGTTGCCCCTGCCTTTGCCTTCTTCGAAAGCTTTCTTCTTACCTTCTTTTCTTTGGCCCTTTGAATTTTCTCAGGCCTCGAATTAAGGAACTGCGATACTTTGGATGCCACACCGTCTTCCCCCTCACCTTTTTTCTGAAGATGCAGTTTGTATATCAGACCTTCATACTTGAGCAGGCTATTCACGGTGTCAGTTGGTTGTGCACCAACCTTCAGCCAATACACCACTCTGTCTTCTTTCAGTTTCACTTCAATCGGATCCAGATTGGGATTGTAAGTGCCAAGAGCTTCAATGAATCTTCCGTCTCTTGGTGAACGGGAATCTGCAGCCACGATCTTATAGATCGGGTAATGCCTCTTTCCCATTCTTCGTAATCTTATTTTAACCAATTTTCTTAGAGCTCCTTACGCGATTTGCTTATTGATTTATTTTTAGTTCGTTCATTAACTGTGCAGGTAATTTCATTTTCTTCATCATGCCTCTGCCCTTGTCCCTGTTGAATTGCTTCATCAACTTCTGCATATCTTCAAACTGTCTTATCACTTTATTCACGTGTTGTATTGTGTTGCCGCTTCCGTTTGCAATCCTTCTTCTCCTTGAACCGTTCAGCAGAGCTGGGTTGCCACGCTCAGCATTTGTCATTGACTGGATCACTGATTCTATCTTTACCAGCACTGAATCATCTACCTGTTGATTCTTAAGCATCTTGTTAGCGCCGGGTATCATTGACAAGAGTCCGGATAGTGAACCCATTTTCTTTATCTGTCCCAGGTACATCATGAAATCATTGTAATCAAACTTGTTCTTCCTGAGCCGCGATTCAATTTCAGAAGCATCAGAAAGATCAAATTCATTCTGCGCTTTTTCAACAAATGAAACAATATCACCCATCCCCAGAATTCTTGAAGCCATTCTGTCAGGATGAAACTGCTCTATTGCATCAAGCTTCTCTCCAATACCCGCGTACTTGATAGGAACATCTACAATTGCCTTAATGGACAAGGCAGCGCCGCCACGCGTATCTCCGTCAAGTTTTGTAAGAACTACACCATGGTAATCAAGACGGTCATGAAATGTCTTTGCGGTATTCACTGCATCCTGACCGGTCATCGAATCAACAACAAACAATATCTCCTCAGGCTTCATCGCATCTTTGATTCGCCTGACCTCATTCATCATCTCTTCATCAATAGCTAACCGTCCCGCAGTGTCTATGATCAACGTATCACGCGCATTCTTCCTGGCATAATCACCTGCTGCCTGAGCTATCTTCAATGCATCCTTTTCGGCATCATCCGAATAAACCGGAACATCTATCTGCTTGCCAAGGATCTTTAACTGCTCAATCGCGGCAGGCCTGTAAATATCGCATGCAGCGAGAACCGGGTTTCTGCCCTTTGATTTGAGCAGTTTTGCCAGTTTCGCGGAGAATGTTGTCTTTCCTGATCCTTGAAGACCAACAAGCATTATGACGGATGGAATCCTCTCGGAAAACTTGATTTCCGACTTTTCCGACCCCATCAACTTGATCAATTCATCATTGATGATCTTGACAATAAGCTGACCGGGAGTGATGCTTGTTAAGACATTCTGTCCAAGCGATCTTTCCTTAACGTCATTTATGAACTTGGAAACTACCTTGTAATTTACATCGGCATCGAATAATACTCTTCTTATTTCCCGAAGAGATTCTTCAATATTAGTCTCCGTGATTTTGCCTTGTCCCTTTATTTTTTTAAGGACAGTCTCAAATTTGTTTGTTAAGTCGTCTAACAAAATAAAGGAAATTTCGCTTTTTAATGCTCCAAAGGTGGCTCAAGATACCAATCATATGTTTCTTATTCAAGGTTATTGGCTGTCTTTGGCATAAATTTGCAATCGTGGAAAGGAAAATGTGTGATGTTGTGGAGAGAATTGACCGGTATTTGAGAAATAGTGTAAGTTTGCTGATACAGTCATAATGTTTTGATATTCAGGGTTCTAATACTATGTTTGAATTATCATAAGCAAAAGATACTTTTGGAGAAAAAATGTTGATTTGCGGAATAGATGAGGCAGGGAGGGGTCCTTTAGCGGGACCCGTGGTAGCAGCAGCGGTCGTTTTTGAAGAAAATTTCACTGTCAAAGGCGCTAAAGATTCAAAAGTGTTGAAAGAAGTGCTACGGGAAAAACTTTATGTCACTATACAGGACAAATGTCTAGAATATTCAATTGGAATTGCAGATCATTCAGAGATTGACTCACTGAACATTCTGAAAGCTACAATGCTGGCAATGGAGCGTGCGCTTACTTCATTGTACAACAAGCCGGATTTGATCCTCATTGACGGGAATTATTTCAGATTGCCGGAAGGAAGGGAAAAGCAATATAACTTCAGGACAATTGTGAAAGGCGATTCAAGCATAAATGAGATCTCATGCGCATCTATTATGGCTAAAGTTACGAGGGACAGAATGATGAAAGAATTCCACAAGACATATCCTGTCTATAATTTCAGCTCAAACAAGGGTTATCCGACTTCCTTTCATATTTCTGCAATCAGGTCTTCCGGCATTTGCGAGATTCACAGGAAGTCCTTTTGCGCAAAGTTCATAAATGGATAAGAGAATATAATGAATAGATGCATCTACAAGAACCGGCTTGGCAAAGCAGGGGAACAGATAGCAAAGGATTTTCTTCTGGAAAAAGGGTTTAGATTTGTTGCGTCAAATTTCAGATATGAAAGAGCCGAAGTCGATTTGATATTCTGTGATGACGAAAAGAAACTTCTTATCTTCATTGAAGTGAAGACCAGAAAAAACAAGAAGTTTGGTGAACCGGAAGAATCAGTAAACAATGCAAAGCAATTGAGTATTAAGAAAGCTGTTGAGGGATTCCTATTAGATAAAGATGAATATAAGAAACATGATCTGAGATTGGATGTCATAAGCGTATTGATGGGGGAAGATGGTCCGGAAATCAATCACATAGAAAATGCATTCTGAGGAAACAAAAAAGGCAGGTCGTAACCTGCCTTTTCTTATGAGATTTAAATACTTCTCTTACTTGATCAACATCATTCGCTTAGTGTCAGTGAAACTGTTTGCATTAATTCTGTAATAATATATACCGCTCGAAAGTGATGATGCATTGAAGTCGTATTGATAAGCTCCCGCATTCAGATTCGTGTTTACCAACTCAGATACCTGTCTGCCTGTCATGTCATAAATCACAATGCTGACAAAGGAACTGTTAGGAAGATCAAATCTGATTGATGTTGTAGGATTGAATGGATTCGGGAAGTTCTGATGCAATTCATACTTTGACGGCACAAGTGAATTGTAGTTTGAAATTCCAACATTGATGGTATCAAAGATTGCTTTCTGCACTATGACGGCATTCATGGTAATCGAAGGAGATGGATTTGTTCCTGTGTAAGAACCTGTTCCTGTTCCTTCCCAACGGTTGAAATAGTATGTCTTACCGTTGAACTGAACCTGCAATGCTGACAGGGAAACATTCTGCACGGAAGCAGAATCATAGTAAGAACCTGAACCATTAATTGTTACCGGAATTCCAAGCGGCTCAGCAAGCCCAAGCATTCTGAACTGAACACCGTAGTTTGCAGTAATAGAAGTTGTATTTACGTCAACCTCAACTGTATGTGATTGCGCACCGCCGTTGCTCCAGCTATTGAATACATATCTGTTGTTTCCGGAAGTTTGCGGTGATGGTGCATTGAGAGTGTGGCTTGAGCCAAGATCCCATGTGAATAATCTGCTTGTGGTATAGGAAACATTATCAACAGTTAAGGAAACATTATTTCGGCTTGGTCCAATAACCACATAATTTTTTCCGACAAGATAATTGACAACTGTCTTATGTACTACACCCGTTCCGCTTGTACCGCTTACGATCACTTTGTACTCGCCCACAGGAACGGCAGATGTTGAGTTAACTCTGAATGCAACTGAATCCGGAAAATTGCTGATGGTATTGCCATTCGGGAAATTAACTGTGATACCTGCATTCGCCGGTTCAACTTCAGCAGTAAATGTAACAGCTGAATTGAAACCTGTGGCAATTGAAGGAATGTAAGCCTTGAAATCGGCTGAATTGCTTTGTCCCTGAGCAACTGTCTTGTAAGCAGGGGATGATATCAGATTGAAATCAAGTGTTGGGATTGCTGAATTAAGAATTTCCAGCGGAGCCGACTGAACAAAAACCAGTGATCTGACCTGGTCGGCAACCCAAGCAGAACTAATTGTGTAGCTGTATTCCAATGTAATTTTTCTTCCCGGAAGAAGTGTTACAGCTGTTCCCTGAGCAGATGGAAGCATCTTTCTCATTACGTCTGCAAAATGGGATTCTCCGTTTGTTCCGGGAGGAAAAGTATATGTGACCATTTTTTCAACGACAGCAAACTGTACTGTCGCATTTGGATTTGCTACGGCGCTTTCGCAATAAATATCAACTCTCGCATCAACCTGGCTTCCGTTTCTTGTCTCGGTAACAATAATTGTTATCGGACTAAGTACACTCTTCCTTTGTGCAAGTGAGGATTGAAGCTCACCTGTACCGAACCCGTTGATGTTGATAAGTCCGTCAAACTTCCAGTTTGGAATTGAGTTTACATTGTAATGTGATCTTCTTGTATTGTTGTCATTTGGATTGGCAAGATACATAGGGTCATTTCCCGGTGCAGGCCAGTTCATGTGATAACTTATACTCACGGCGTCATTCAAACTTGTCGAGTTCAGGAAACCATCCAGAGTTGGATTGTAAGTTGCGCACGGCGGACAAGTAGAGCTTGTGAATCTTTCAATCAGAACTCTCCTGTCGCCTGCATTTGAATCAGAAACAAGAGTAAACGTCAGTGCAATGAGCGCGACGATGCTCAGTAATTTACTTTTCATTTTATTGTTAGATTTTGATTTTACTTCCTTTGGTTGGGGTGTTTAAAATTATGTTAATTCTACTTAACAAACAACATCTTAATATATTTAGCAGAGCCATTTGCCCTTATTCCAAAGAAATAAATTCCGCTGGATAGTCTGTCGGATTCAAATATTTGTTCATACACGCCGGGTTCAAATACTCTCTTACCTAAATTGCTTACTACTTTGCCGCTGATGTCTGTTACAATGAGTTCTGCTTCTGTCCTGACTGCAAATTCAAACTTCAATACTGTTGATGGATTGAACGGATTTGGATAGTTCTGATGTATGATGAATTTTTCCGGAACTGATGAGATGTTACCGTAAACCGATGAAATTTCATCATTGCGATAGAAATAGAGTCCGCCTTTGGAATTTCCGACAAACAGGTCAAGGTCAAGGTCATTGTCTATATCAACAAACTCAGGGCAGGAGTTTCTTTCTGCATTTATTCCGGCAAATTCGGCAGTTATCAGATCAAAGACTGCAGAAGCAGGGGACCCATTGTTTCGGTAAAAAGAAATCCTCCCATCCTGCTTCCCTATGAAAAGATCAAAATCTCCGTCTCTGTCAGTATCAGCGAATCTGGGCGTACTCTCGTCTCCGGCATCAATACCTGAATAGAAATTGCTCCTAAAAATGAAGTTGAATGTGCCTGCATTTCCGGTGTTCTCATAATACAGAATCCTTCCGTTTGTGCCGCCAATGAAAAGGTCAAAGTCCTGATCTGCATCAATATCAACAAGAGCCGGTGTGCTGCTTTGTCCAAGTGTTGAAAGACCGATCTGATATCCTCTTGCTTCAAGCATGAAGTTGTATGCAGTTGCACTTCCCGTATTCCTGAAAAACCATAACGAATCCTTTATATAACTTCCAAGAATCATGTCTTTGTCGCCGTCATTGTCAAGGTCTGCAAATGAAGGAGAATAGTTGAAACTCTCGGAGAGTATGTTCAGCGAGTCCTCTGCATAATTGAATTGAGCACTTGAGGTAGTTCCCTCGTTTCGGAAGAAGCCGAGTTTTGCGTAATCGTTACCGACAAAAATATCTTTATCAGAATCATTGTCAATATCAACAAAGGCCGGATTGCTTGTTCCTCCGACGTCAACATTGCGGAGATAGTTGTCCGTTACTCTTTCATATTGGGGGTTAGAAGCACTCCCATTGTTTCTGTATAATGTGAAATTTCTGCTGTTTTGAGAAAGATAAAGAACAGAGATAAAGAGGTCTTTGTCGCCGTCAGCATCTATGTCAACGAACCTCGTTGAGTTGTAACCGCTTGATTCATACGAAGAATTCGAAGGATATAGCGAATCCACTATTACCACATTTGGCTGAGACGGAGTCCCGTCATTGCGAATGAAATAAATCCCCTTTGAAAATAAGTCTCCCCAAAACAGATCATAATCCTGATCATTGTCAATGTCAACGAACTCCAGAGAATTTGCTCCGTGCCGGTTATCAAATGCAGGTGAAATGATTATGAGATCTTGCCAGAAATCAGTAACGAACCTGAACGAAAATGAACTTGCTGTTCCTATATTTTCATAGTATGTGATCGTTCCAAGGCTTTGGCCGGTGAAGAAATCTTTGTCTCCGTCATTATCCATATCACACAAAACAGGAACGCAATTTGCCTCGCTATAAACAACGGTGTCGGTTACAGTCCTTAGCTCTGAAATCTCAAGAACGAAAGAAGCATTAACAGGGCTTCCGGTATTCTTGTAATACTTTACCGTCTGGTCAATTCCTCCGGTGAACAGATCATAATCCGAGTCACTGTCCATATCAGCAAAGTAGAACCAGTTTGCAAAACTTAGTCCGGAATATCTGTTGGTATTCAGTTTGTATGAAGCAGACTGAGGAGTGCCTGTGTTTCTGTAGAAGTAAAGACTTGTATCTGCATCATATGTAAACAAATCAAAATCCCCGTCGGCATCAATATCAACAAACTGATAACGGGCATTGTTCATCCCGCCGTTAAATGGTGCCTGCGACAATTGTCCTTCCACAGTGAAAGGTATTCCGTCAAACTTCTGAACAAACGGCTGTGAACGCAACAGTGTCGGAAATACACTCAGAACGAATAAAGATATGAAGAAAATTTTAAGTGCTGATCTGCTAGTTAGTAATGCCATGACCAAAAACATATTCATTTGAAATAGTGACGGGCAATTTACCTGTGAACTTTGTTTTGCCAAACAATGCATCAATGCCTGCTTCAATGGATGCTTCAGAATCAGAATAGGCGCAAACATACGCCTGTACATCCGGGAAGCCCTGTATCAGGTACGGATTGCCAAATGAAATAACACTTACATTCCGGCCACTCGAAGTTAAACTATTGATCAGCTCTAACTGCGTGTCCGGCAAACCGACCGTTCCTGTCTTTATCTTAACCTTGGCATAAACAGGTATGATGATATTATCATAACCTGCTGCATCGGCCAAAATCTCGCTTAAATTACTGACATCCCCGGTAAGATCGTAGTATGAAAATTCACTGAATTGATTCTTGTCTTTGAATATTCTGAGAAAGTGATCTGAGTTTGCTTTTTCATTTCCGTTATTCATTGAAATGACCAGGCATTTTTTCGCACCCTGATCATTAATCGGAAGAACGTCACCTGTGTTCTTGACAAGCGTTATGGATTTATTGGCAATTTCTCTTGCGAGTGAATTTGCGGCAGGAGAGTTGACAATGTTTCTGACATCGGCTTCATTTGAAAACCTGTTCTCTTCTATCTTCAGCCACTTTTTTGCATTCAGTATTTTCGCAACCGATGTGTTTATCTTTTCTTCGCTGATCCTTCCGTCAAGAACCGCAGTCTCAATTGCATCAATTGTCCTTGTTTCACCCTGCGGCATCAGGATCAGATCAACTCCGGCATTGGCACATCTCAAAGCAACTTCTTCAGTGGAAAAATGCTTAACAACTCCTGCCATGTTCAATGCGTCTGTTACAACAAGTCCCTTGAATCCAAGTCTGTTGACAAGCAAACCGCCAATGACCTTCTCCGAGAGTGAAGCGGGAATGTTCGGCTCGTCATCAACTGAAGGAAAAGACAGATGAGCGATCATCACTGACATGACTCCTGCATCTATTGCGTTCTTAAATGGCGGAAGCTCGACAGATTCAAGTCTTGACATTTCAAGATTCAGAACCGGCAGGTCATTGTGAGAATCGATCTCAGTATCGCCGTGTCCCGGAAAATGTTTTGCAGTAGCTATGACATTTGCATCCTGAATTCCCTTTATCATTTCAATTCCCATTTCTGAAACCAGCTTTGGGTCTTCTCCAAATGATCTCACATTGATTATAGGATTAAGCGCATTGTTGTTTACATCCACAACCGGTGAATAGCTTTGGTGAATTCCAATTGCTCTGCACTCCTTGGCAATCTCATAACCCATCTTGTATGCCAGTTGCGGATCCCGTGTTGCGCCGAGCGCCATATTGTTGGGATAGAGACTGCCGTCTTCAAGCCGCATCTTCGTTCCTCTTTCAAAATCAGCAGACATCAGCAATGGTGTTTCGGAAAGCTGTTGCAGCTTGTTTATGAGATCAGCTTCCTGAACCGAATTACCTTTGAAGAAAATGAAACCTCCGATTTTTTCATTTACCACAAGGTTCTTGAGTCTTTGAAATTCTTTAGAGTTTTCATCCAACGAAAAACCATCAGAATTTGAGATGATCATCTGAGCAATCTTTTCCCTGAGTGTCATCTCACTGATCTTCTTCTCAATATCTGGAGTAATGACAGTCAGGTCAAACGGTGGACCATTCTCAATGCTCCTCGCATTTGAAGAATTTGAACCGGTTTGAGATCCTTTGTCATTAGAAACCGGGAAGAGCATCAGTAACGGGAGAACAAATCTGAAGATGATTAACATTAAATATTATGATTGACTTTTGGATTCTTTCTCGACCTTCTCCGTCATTGCTGTGAAGTACTTCATTATCTCCATTGGAAGCGGAATTATCATTGTGGAATTCTTTTCGGCAGCAATTTCAGTCATTACCTGCAGATATCTCAACTGCAAAGCATTCTCGGTCTTTCCCAAGATCTCAGCAGCTTCTGCAAGTTTCTGAGCTGACATGAACTCTCCTTCGGAATTGATGATCTTTCCCCGCTTGTCTCTTTCAGCTTCAGCCTGCCTTGACATTGCGCGAACCATTTCCTGCGGAAGATCAACATTCTTGAGCTCGACATTCATGACCTGGATTCCCCAGGGTTCAGTCTCACGATAGATAAGCTCTCTTAGTTTTGTATTTACCAATTCACGGTGAGCAAGAAGATCATCAAGGTCGCTTTGTCCAAGAACAGTTCTTAATGTAGTCTGGGAAATAAGCGAAGTGGCATACATATAATCTTCAACCTGTATGATCGCCTTGTTTGGATCACTGACTCTGAAATACACAACGGCATTCACTTTTACGGACACATTATCTTTTGTAATAATATCCTGAGGAGGAACATCCAGTGCAATTGTCCTTAGACTTATTCTTACCATCTTGTCAAGGATCGGGATGAGAATTATCAGACCTGGTCCTTTGACTGCGCTGAATTTCCCAAGCCGGAATATCACTGCCCGCTCATATTCATTCAACACCCTGAATGCTCTCAGAAGTGAAATGAACAGCATGAATCCCAGCAACGCTCCGAAACCAATTACCAATCCGCCTAATACTTCCATGGTATAGTTTTTTTAAGATTTATTGATCTTCGTTTTGAACATCTGACAGTTCTTTGTATTCTTCTTTGAATTTCAGAAGTCTTTCTGCAAGTGGTTCGAATTCATCAAACTGCATAAGCTCAAGCCGGAATTTTGATACATCTCTCATTCCCCGAAGATAACCTGAGTAATGCTTTCTGAATTCCTTGACTCCGTATATTTCTCCTTTGTATTCCACAGACAATCTGAGATGCTCAATACACATATCAACTCTCTCGCTTACATCAGGTTCATCTTCATGCATCCCGTTATGAAGGAAATATTTTGACTGTCTGAAAATCCATGGATTGCTAATAGATGCTTGACCAATCATAACTGCATCGGGCTCATAATTTTCAAATACGAAACGCACATCTTCGGGAGCTTTGATGTTGCCATTGAGAATGATCGGCATTCTTACCCCTGCATCCTTGATTCGTTTCACCCAAGACCAATCTGCATCTCCTTTGTTTCCTTGTGACCTCAAACGGCAGTGAACTGTAAGCGCCTGAATGCCAATGCTCTCAAGGAGTTTTGCAACATCTACTATAACTATTGAATTCTCATCCCAACCCAATCGAGTCTTGAGTGTTACGGGCAGCTTGACGCTCGCCATTATCTTCTCTGCAATTCTCGCCATCTTTGGAATGTCCTTGAGCAATCCTGCTCCCGCGCCTCTCATTGCAACATCCTTCACCCAGCAACCACAATTGATATCAATGAAATCAGGTCCTGCACTTTCTGAGATCTTTGCAGCTTCGGTCAGTGTATCTTCATTTCCACCGTAGATTTGTATGCCAAGCGGGCGTTCTTCTTCATAGAAGAACAATTTTGCCTTTGCTTTGCGGGCATCACGGATAAGTCCTTCTGCAGAAATGAATTCAGTATATACTATGTCAGCTCCAAGCCTCCTTGCGATGAGTCTGAAGGGGGGCTCGGTAACATCTTCCATCGGGGCAAGCACAACTTTCCCCGAAAATCTCTTCTGGAAATCATTCATTGTGCAATGAAGTTACTTATTGAGGCATTAAGTTGAAATAAAAAAGTCCGGCAATATCAGTATGATTGCCGGACCGTGAAAAATCATAAATCCGAAATCTCATTTCATATCCGGTACGGATGGCTTGCCGGATTTCTCTCCGAGCCAGTTCTTATTATTGTAATCCTGAAATGTCTTTACGATTTTCTTTACGCTGGCTTCCGATTTCGAAAGAAATGTGTTGGGATGCACTCCTATCCAAACAACGAAAACAAGTATCGGCACGAAGGACAAGAACTCTCTGGCGGACAGATCCGGCAGTGACTTGTTCTCATCTTTATCTACCGGTCCAAGCATGACTCTCTGGAACATCCAGAGAAGATAAACAGCAGCTAATATCACAGCAGTAGTGGAAACAATTGAATACGCAGTAGTGCCCAGATTTGATGAATAAAATGAACCAAGCAAAATAAGGAACTCTCCGACAAATCCGTTAAGCCCCGGCAATCCTATTGACGACAAAACTACTACAGTGAACACAACAGAAAAAAGCGGCATGATCTTCATGATGCCTCCAAAGTCCGCAATCTTCTTTGTGTGCCTTCTTTCATACAGGATGCCGACGATCATAAAGAGCGCGCCTGTAGAAAGACCGTGGTTTATCATTTGAATTACACTTCCCTGAAGTGCAACATCAGTAACGGCAAATGTTCCAAGCACAATGAAGCCAAGGTGGCTTACGGATGAATATGCTACAAGCTTCTTGATGTCTTTCTGAACAATTGAAACCAAGGCACCATACACTATCCCGATCACGGCAAGAACTGCAATCACCGGAGTTAGTTTTATGAAAGCTCCGGGAAACAGCGGAAGTGAAAATCTCAATAAGCCATACGTACCCATTTTCAGAAGAACTGCGGCAAGTATCACACTGCCTGCTGTTGGCGCCTGCACGTGAGCATCAGGAAGCCAGGTATGGAACGGAAACAGTGGCACTTTTATCAGGAAGCTGAGTGTGAATAAGATGAAAAGATATACCTGAACATCCAAAGGCAGCTGAGGTGAATGCTGCTGAAGCAAAGTCAGGTCAGTTGTAAATGTTCCTGTTGATGGAAGACTTAGAATGCCAAGCCAGACTATGCCGATTAGCAGAAGCAAACTTCCGAACATCGTATATAGGAAAAACTTCACTGTTGCATAAACCCTGTCTTCGGCTCCCCAAACACCTATGATGAAATACATGGGAATAAGTATGAACTCCCAGAATATGTAGAACAGGATAAGGTCAAGAGAAGAAAATACACCGATCAAAGCTGCATCAAGCATCAGTACAAGAAAATAGAATGTCTTAATGTTCTTTGTTATTGAAGTCCATGATGCTAGTATGCTCAGCGGGAAAATGAATGCTGACATTAGAATGAGCAGAAGCGATATGCCGTCAATTCCCAGGAAGTAATATGTGTTGGAGAATGAAATCCATTTTACTTTTTCTACAAACTGATACTCTCCAATGGCAGGATTAAATATGAAGAACAGATAGACCGAAATAGCTAAAGGCACCAGTGAAACAATGAATGCGTATGTCTTGATTAGCTTTTCGCTTTCCTTCTTGAAAAACAGTATTGGAATGGAAAGTACTATCGGCAGAAAAATCAGAATCGAAAGAATATTATTCAAATCCCTTATCGTTAAGTTGCGGCTGTTATTAATGACAAAATCTTGTGTGCAATATATGAATTAGAGTGAAGAATTTTTAGTCCAATTATCAACTATTTATTCCTCTTATGGCATAAAGATCATAGACTCTGTCACCGCTTCCCTTGGATTGTTCTCCATAGAATTGTGTCGTAATTGATTTATGAAGCCTGTTGGATTTCCTGAATCCAAGCTTGCGGATATTTTTCGCTGCTTTGCTGTTCTTCACATGAACGTAAGCTACAATGTTGTCAAAATAATTAAGCGATTTGACATACCCGATTAGAATTTCGGAAGATTCAAATCCAAGCCTCAAACCCCTGTATTCCTTACCAATAGCGGTTGAGATCTCGCATGCCTTGTCATAATGCGTTCTCCATTTGAAGCAAACATAACCGGTGCAGGTCTTGCCCTTCATTATCTTGTACCAAACTTCAACCGGATTATCGGATTTTTTCTTTAGCCACTTCCTGACCTTTGCTCTGGTCTTGTTAACAGTATATTCACGGTTCAGGAAAAGATCAATCTCTTGCTCGTTGAATATGCTTATCAGAAGATCTTCAAGCTGCTTGTCATTCTCTCCAAATCTCTGCAAGTAGCATTTCTTTCCCTTTATGACTTTCTTGAGCCGGTTAGTCGTTAGGGACGACGGTCGCATACCAGGTCTTTTTGCTTCTGTCCTTGATCTCGTCAATGTGAATATGCTTTGCTTCTGTATATTCTTTCAATCCGTCAATTCCGAATTCTCTGCCAATCCCGCTTTGCTTGTAACCGCCAAATGGCGCCCTGTCGCTGAGAAGGTGATATTCATTTATCCATACTGTGCCTGTTCTCAATCTCCCTGCAAGCTTCAATGCTCTGTCATCATTGCCTGACCAGACAGCGCCTCCAAGTCCATAAATGGAATCATTTGCTATCTTAACGGCTTCATCATCATCTTTAAACTTGATCAGCGTTACAACAGGTCCGAAAATTTCTTCCTGAGAAATCTTCATTCCATTGTTGGCATTGATGAAAACAGTCGGCTCAATATAGAATCCCTTTTCGCCAACTCTGTTGCCGCCAACAAGTATTTCGGCACCTTCATCTTTACCGGCTTTAATGTAACCCATTACAGAGTTGAATTGATTTTCGTTAATGATCGGTCCAACATCTGTTGTCTTGTCCATCGGGTCGCCGATTTTCATTTTCTGAATCTTAGATTTCAGCTTTGAAATAAACTCGTCATAGATCTTTTCATGGACAAGCAATCGTGTTCCTCCTTCACAGCACTGACCCTGATGATAGAATCCTGCATAAACAGCTCCGTCAACTGCCATATCAATATCTGCATCATCTAGAACAATGTTTGCTGATTTTCCGCCGCACTCAAGTGTAAGTTTCTTAAGGTCTGAAGAAGCATTCTTCATGATTATCTTGCCAACCTCAGTTGAACCGGTAAAAGCTACCTTATCCACTTTTGGATTCAACGCAAGCTCTGTTCCTATCTTTGATCCCTCTCCGCAAATAATGTTCACTACTCCTTTCGGCATATCAGTTTCTGATATGAGTCTCGCAAGCTCCATTGCAGTTACTGATGTTTCCATGGCGGGTTTGAGAATTACAGTGCAGCCCGCAGCAAGAGCTGGACCGAGTTTCCAGATTGCCATCTTGAGAGGGAAGTTCCATGGTGTAATCAGTGCGCAAACACCAATGGGTTCTCTCCTGATTATGTTCTTGCTTACTCCGGGTTTTGAGAGTCCTTCAACTTCTTCGTCGAGATTAAACGATGCTGCTTTTGAATAATAGTTGAGACTCCTTGCTGACAGGAATATATCTTCTCCGGCTTTCTTGATCGTTGAACCTGAGTCAGCAACCTCAAGCAAAGTAAGTCGCTTTGCGTTTTCATTTATCTTGTCAACTACCTGCTTGATAATGCGTCCGCGTTCTTCACCGGAGAGATTGCTCCACACGCCGCTGTCAAAAGCAGTTCTTGCAGCATCAACAGCAGCTCTGGTATCATCAACAGTTGCTTTTGAAATCTCGGCAATAATTTCACCGTTGGCGGGATTGACAGCCTTAAATGTTCCTCCGTCTGAGGATTCACGAAACTCACCGTTTATGTACAATAAATATTTATCCATTATTTGATGGTTGGTTTTTGATTTTCAGTTATTGGTAAAATCCGGAAAACTCGAAGCTTCGCTACATGTACAGATAAGGTTTCCATTCATCATCTATTCTTCCGGCAAAGTTTTTGATGAATGCAATATGCGAAGGTCTTTTTGGAATATTGTAGAGATTCATTTTTGCTTCTTCAGGCGTACGATTGCCTTTCTTGTTGTTGCATTTTATGCAGGCAGTTGTAAGATTTTCCCAACTGTCCTCACCGCCTCTTGACTTAGGCATAACATGATCAACGGTCAGGTTTGATGTTGTGCCGCAATACTGACACCTGTGTCCGTCTCTTCGAAGGATGTTCTTTCTGGAAAGAATGATCTTCTTAAAAGGGACCTTGACGAAAAACACCAGTCTTACAATGCTTGGATACTCGAATGTTCTGCTGACTGTTGATACTTTCTTCTCGGCAATGCAGTAAATTGCCTCGGCTTTTCCGAGATAAATGAGTATCACAGCTCTTCTGACGTTGCAAATGGTGAGAGGTTCATAGTTCTGGTTCAATACCAGAACCTTCCCGTTCAGATTGCTGGAATGTTTGTAGTACCTGAGTCCATAATCTTGCTCGAAGAAGTCACCCTCCTTAAGTTTTCAAGTTTTGTGAAATTAAAGATTGTGAAGTGAATAATCAATTTTCATTTAAAGTCGGAACATTGAAACAGGATCAATACAAAGAGTCCGGTCTAAACTGCCGTAACAGTATTACTGTGATTAAGATGCGAATCCATTATTAAGAATAGCTTTCAGATCAGAATTCGACATCCGGAGTGCGGTTGTCTTCCCGTTCTCTGGATCTTTTCTTCTTAACTTCCTTTGCTCCGAAGTTGTAAGTCAATGTGAGAAAGGCATAACGGCTTTCTCTTTTTCTGTAGAAATCCTGCTCGAATGTTTCATTCTCAAAGTTTACATCAAACCTCTGCTTATTAAATATGTCGCTGAATCTTAATCCAATGTTCAATGCCTCGTCAAAGAGGTCTTTCTTTAGCCCTGCCTCAAATGTTGAAAAAGGTTCTATGTCTCCGGATATCATCGGTCTGCTGCCCTGATAATTGTAAGCAAGCTGTATGTCAATATCATACCAAACCCTGAAGCCTGCATTGACTTTCGCGTTGAAAGAACTTCCGGAGTTGTCAAGGTTTGCACTAATGTTGTTGCCGTAAAGCTTGTTGTATGAATAATTCATGCTCCCGTTTATGAAGAGATTGTTCCTTCCCTGATATCCAACTATGAGCTCTGCTCCAAGCGCATCACTTTTGTCGAGATTTGCAAAAGTCGTAAGTGTAGTCACGCTGTCAAGCTGGGTGCGATACCTGGTTATAGCGTTGCTTGTATGCCTGTAATAGACTGACGGATTGACCGTAAAGCCGTCAAAGAATTTCAGATAGGATAACTGAAATGAATTCACATACTCCGGCTCAAGGTCAGGATTTCCTACTCTTATGTTGGTTGGGTTGGCATTGTCAACAAACGGCACGAGCAGTCTTGCCTCCGGCCTGTTGATTCTTCTCGAGTAATCTGCCTGAAGCTTGTCGGTCATTGACAGATCGTAAGACATGTTCAGACTCGGAAAGATGTCAATGTAGTTCTTGTCAATCACTGTGTCTCCCGAGCTTTTGTCAACTTTCGTGAATGTCATCTCTCCCCGGGCACCTGCATTGAAATTCAGTCCGCCGAATGAACTGCCGTAAATTCCGTAGCCGGCAATTATGTTCTCATTGTAATCAAAATTATTTGTTATCAGCGTATCATTTACAAAGGCATTTGAATTATAATCATACTGCTCTCCGTTAATGATGCTCTCCAGATCTCTGAACGTTGCCTTAAGACCGGTTTCAATTCTTGACAGAGATTTATTATCTTTTCCCCGAAACTCCCCTGTGTTTCCCTTGCCGGGCTTCTTCTCCCTTTTTTTGTTTACATCTCCTGATCTTTGTTTTGATAAGAAAGGATGAACATAATCCAACTGGAATGAGCCGGAAAAATTGTTTTCTGATGAAAGAGAATTCTTTATCAACGGAGTATTATTTAAAGGATTCATATTTGAATCATATTGCTGAGTATTGGTTGCAATATCTTCATCCTCATTGTTGAATGCGATCGCCGCTTCACCTGAAAGAGTATTCTGAGGTGAATCAAAGATGCTGTTGAATGTTAACGATGTCTCAAATACATTGCCTTTATCTTTCTCTGTTGAATTCGTCATCTCATTCAAAGTATTGACTCCTGCCTGGTTCAGGTTTTCTGTAAGAGTTTTCTCGGATGAATTTCTGTCCCTGAACTGATATGTAGCGGAAATGCCCAATGTGGTTTTTGGGGACAGGTAGAAATCTGTACCAGCTTTAAGATTATGTGAGATGTTCTTCATCAGTGAGTTTACAGACTCATTGATAAATTTCGGATCGTTCACAAAATAATTTGTCAATGAACTACCGCCATCAAAATTCATGTCAAAATCCCTGAAACCATAATTGCCGTAGATATTCAGTTTGCTGTCCTTCTTGCTCAATGAAAGCGCGGCATTATACTTGTCACCATTGCCGGCTCCCAAAGACAATTGGCCTGCGTAACCGGAGAGTTCATTTCCCTTTTTGAGAACAATATTTATCAATCCTGCTTCACCTTCAGCTTCATATTTTGAGCCCGGGTTTGAAATGATCTCAATACTTTCTATGGATCCTGCCGGTGTCTGCTCGAGTATGGCAGTGGTATTCTGCCGTACCATTTTGCCGTCTATCATGAACCTCACGTTTGAGCTTCCTCTAAGACTCACATTCCCATCCTGATCAACGCTAACTGACGGAATTTTCCTTAACAGGTCAGATGCATTTCCGCCCTTGTCAAGTATATTTCCTTCTACATTGTAAACTTTTTTGTCTGCCTTAAATTCTATCAGACTCCTTTCCGCCGTCACATCAATCTCTTCGGTTGTTGTTTCACCTGATTTAAGAAAAATAGTATCGGCAAATAATTCAGGAGTTTTTCGCGACAAATGTATTCCTTTGAGAGTAACTGAATTGTGCCCAACCATGCTTGCGGTCAGCAAATATCTCCCAAAGTCTGCATCTTCGATCATATAGAAACCATTGTTGTCGGTCTGAGAACCGCCAACGAGAGAAGAGTCTCTTTCCGATAGTAATCTTACAGTAACGCCCTCCAGCACATTGCCGGTACCCTGCTCAAGAACTACGCCGGAAATTCGGCCCGAGGAAACTTCAGCTACCTGAGTATAGGCATTGGCTATCTGCAATAGAAAGATCAAAAGCGTAATTTTTTTCATGCGAGCTTAATTGGATTGACATAATATTGACGGGTTAACACAAATTTTACGTGAAACAATTCCCTTATTTCTGAATACTGCTCCAAAGATTGTTTTTGAAATGCCTATTGGGTAATTTGACATTGAATAGAAGTTTCAATGAAAATAAAATATTTTTACGATGAATATGAAATCCAAGTTTTAATGACATACATAATTTGATTATGAAAGAATTCACACTACAAATACTGTGTCATCATTAATACTAAAATTCACTTCGGCCTTTTTGAGACTTATGACATTGATCATATTATCTGCCACATTAGTTATGTCAATTGGTTCCTGCTCAAAGAGTAATGAAAAGAAGTCTGCTTCAGGTCCGGTGAAATCTTCTGAGGAGACAATATCCAAAGAAAAGAAAATTGCTGAAATGTCGGAGTCACCTGAATCATTTTCGAAGACAGACTCAGATTCTTCAGCCGGACTGTCGAATGTAATCTATGGAATCCGGAATGTGCCTGAATATATTAGAATTAAGACAGAGGGTTCTATAGTTGCGTACGCAGGATTCAGGGATAATAACGGGACCAACTCAGTTGTTATCACTGAAACTGAGCTTAGCGGGAATGCTGGCAAGAGTCTTTACGGCTTTCACTATTTAGGTGATGACGGATCGCAGTTACTTTGGAAAATCCAGGATTTTATAAGAGATTGTGAAGTTGACATAACTCTTGAATATATAGAGAGCTCACTTTTCGTATCTGATATCAATAAGAACGGAATTGGCGAGTCAACATTTCTTTATAAGCTATCCTGCAAGGGTGATGTCAGTCCGGATGACTTGAAACTGATGATGCATGAAAGCGACAAGAAGTATGCAATACGCGGTTCGATGGATTTGGATGTGACAGGCTATGGACTCGAGAGGGGAGTAATGAATGTTGATGCTTCATTCAATGATGCGCCGGAAGGTTTCAGGGACTTTGCAGTTGACAGATGGAATAAATTTAAGTTGGAAAAGATTGGAAACTAGGTCCTTTCCATACTTAAGAATCAAACCCTTTCCAATATTTCTTTCCGCTTATTTTAGATTTACGATAATTTCCTTCATTGCAATACTTTATCTGCAAATGTCCGGTTGTTCATCTTCAGAAAAAACCAAACGTGAGATTTCTGAACATGAAAAAGAAGAATCAACCGAAATTTCAGAGGCCGGTGTTATTTTTGAGGTTGCAGAAATGGAGCAGCAGAATCCAATGTATAACGTTGATTCTGATACTACAGTGCTTTACTGGCTGAATGATAATGCGGCTGAACTTTCGGGATACACCAAGTGCAATGTTTTTGCTTTGAATGTATTGGAGCGTGCGGGTTATAAAACACCTGATGAAAATTGCCTGACTTCGGACATGTTTGATACATCTAGATACAGTGAGGTATTTCCGGTTGCAGGCATGAATGACATCGAACTTGCGCTGCCGGGAGATCTGATTGTATGGAACGGACACGTGATAATTTTCGAGAAGGTCGTTTCTGCGGGCGGTGAAGACTATGCGCTGGGATGGTGGGCAGGTACGAGTCAGTCAGATAACGGGGACAATATTTTGAACAATGTCTGCTATGGAAAATACAGGCT
>WBZL01000188.1_pt1 | contig 67998 bp, 64 predicted proteins | sample 5204291 | NCBI WGS metagenome assembly WBZL01 (sample SAMN12344345, study PRJNA552823) | activated sludge metagenome | biome: Activated sludge suspended growth; feature: Nitrification reactor; material: Wastewater; isolation source: activated sludge from nitrification reactor of wastewater...
CGCTACCTTAGGACCGTTATAGTTACGGCCGCCGTTTACCGGGGCTTCGATCAAGAGCTTGCACCCCATCACTTAACCTTCCGGCACCGGGCAGGCGTCACACCCTATACGTCCGCTTTCGCGTTTGCAGAGTGCTGTGTTTTTATTAAACAGTCGCAGCCACCAATTCACTGCAACCCCATCGTGCTTCACGGGCAAGCCGCTACACACTACCGGGGCGCACCTTCTCCCGAAGTTACGGTGCTAATTTGCCGAGTTCCTTCTCCTGAGTTCTCTCAAGCGCCTTAGAATCTTCATCCTGCCCACCTGTGTCGGTTTGCGGTACGGTCTTCATGCAACTGAAGCTTAGAGGCTTTTCCTGGAAGCGGGGTCTCAGTGGCTTGGGACTCGTGAGAGTCTTGCGTCATCACGCCTCGGCTAAGCCCAACGGATTTGCCTATCGGGCACGCCTACACGCTTGAACCGGGACGTCCAACACCCGGCCCACCTAACCTTCTCCGTCCCCCCATCGCATTGCATAAAGGTACAGGACTATTAACCTGTTTCCCATCGACTACGCCTTTCGGCCTCGCCTTAGGGGCCGACTCACCCTGCGCCGATGAACGTTGCGCAGGAAACCTTGGGCTTTCGGCGAGCGGGCCTTTCACCCGCTTTATCGCTACTCATGTCAGCATTCGCACTTCCGATACCTCCAGCAGGGTTCACACCCCACCTTCAACGGCCTACGGAACGCTCTCCTACCATATGTGCGTTCCCTTTAATTCACTCCACCCCCCCCGAATCGACTTCGGGAGGACGCCTTGTCAGCGCTTCGCGCCAACAGCTTATCGCTTCGAATGAACTAAAGTGGAACGCACATATCCGCGATTTCGGTGCACAGTTTGAGCCCCGTTACATTTTCCGCGCAGGACGACTCGACCAGTGAGCTATTACGCTTTCTTTAAAGGATGGCTGCTTCTAAGCCAACCTCCTGGCTGTCTAAGCCTTCCCACCTCGTTTCCCACTTAACTGTGTCTTCGGGACCTTAATCGGCGGTCTGGGTTGTTTCCCTCTCGACTCAGGACGTTAGCACCCCAAGTCTGTCTGCCGTGCTCGCACTTTCCGGTATTCGGAGTTTGCTATGGCGCGGTAAGTCGCAATGACCCCCACAACCATTACAGTGCTCTACCCCCAGAAGTGATACACGACGCGCTACCTAAATAGCTTTCGGAGAGAACCAGCTATCTCCAGATTTGTTTGGCCTTTCACCCCTACCCACAGCTCATCCCCTACCTTTTCAACGGTAGTGGGTTCGGACCTCCAGCTGGTGTTACCCAACCTTCATCCTGGCCATGGGTAGATCATCTGGTTTCGGGTCTACACCCAGCGACTGAATCGCCCTGTTCGGACTCGCTTTCGCTACGCCTCCCCTATCCGGTTAAGCTCGCCACTGAATGTAAGTCGCTGACCCATTATACAAAAGGTACGCAGTCACCCCTGCTTTAATGGCCCTCCTACTGGAGGGTGGGCACTCCGATCCAGATCTATTTCAATCTGGAAGTCTTTTGGCTCGCGCTAATGCGCTCGCCGAAAGAACCGAAGGCCATTAAAGCAGGGGCTCCCACTGTTTGTATGCATGCGGTTTCAGGATCTATTTCACTCCCCTCCCGGGGTTCTTTTCGCCTTTCCCTCACGGTACTGGTTCACTATCGGTCGATCACGAGTATTTAGCCTTGGAGGATGGTCCCCCCATCTTCAGACAGGATTTCTCGTGTCCCGCCCTACTTGTCGCACGCTCAGACCCGCCACCGGCTTTTCGCATACGGGACTATCACCCTGTATCGTCGGACTTTCCAGACCGTTTTGCTAAGCTGATGGTTTAGTCGTGCAGGCTCTTCCGTGTTCGCTCGCCACTACTTACGGAATCTCGGTTGATTTCTTTTCCTCGAGCTACTTAGATGTTTCAGTTCGCTCGGTTCGCCTCTACACACCTATGTATTCAGTGTGAGATGACCCTTGCGGGCCGGGTTTCCCCATTCGGACATCGTGGGATCAATGCTCTATTGCCAGCTCCCCCACGCTTTTCGCAGGCTTACACGTCCTTCATCGCCTGTGATCGCCAAGGCATCCACCACATGCACTTAGTCGCTTGATCCTATAACCTTGGACCCTCTTCGATGTTGCCATCCCGAAGGCCCGCGTACAGGAACGAACTCGTTTGTGCGATCCAGCCTGCGCTGACAAGCTCAGCCTGGATCGATGCAATCACACAACTTGCAGTACGCACCGGCTCGGTACGTACTACACTTCTTCCACTTTGTTAAAGAGCAAACCTCTACGCGCGACAGCCGAAGCTGCCGACCAAGAAGTAAGAGATGACGACGCCACGATCTTCGAGCGCCATCGACATCTCTTACTTCTCGAACCTGTTGCTTGGACAGTCCTGGTGGAGCTGGTCGGGATCGAACCGACGACCTACGGCTTGCAAAGCCGCCGCTCTCCCAGCTGAGCTACAGCCCCCCTGTCTCGAGCAACCCTTGATTGGTGGGTCTGGTTGGGTTCGAACCAACGACCCCCGCCTTATCAAGACGGTGCTCTAACCAGCTGAGCTACAGACCCTCATCCGAGGCTCTTCTCGCCTGAACAACCGATAAGTTGTGGATACTTGGCCATCATGGCCTGATCTCTTGAAAGGAGGTGATCCAGCCGCACCTTCCGATACGGCTACCTTGTTACGACTTCACCCCAGTCATGAATCTCACCGTGGTAAGCGCCCTCCCGAAGGTTAAGCTACCTACTTCTGGTGAAACCCACTCCCATGGTGTGACGGGCGGTGTGTACAAGACCCGGGAACGTATTCACCGCAGCATGCTGATCTGCGATTACTAGCGATTCCGACTTCACGTAGTCGAGTTGCAGACTACGATCCGGACTACGATCGGCTTTAAGGGATTGGCTCCACCTCGCGGCTTGGCAACCCTCTGTACCGACCATTGTATGACGTGTGAAGCCCTACCCATAAGGGCCATGAGGACTTGACGTCATCCCCACCTTCCTCCGGTTTGTCACCGGCAGTCTCATTAAAGTGCCCAACCAAATGATGGCAATTAATGACAAGGGTTGCGCTCGTTGCGGGACTTAACCCAACATCTCACGACACGAGCTGACGACAGCCATGCAGCACCTGTGTTCCGATTCCCTTTCGGGCACCCCCGCCTCTCAGCAGGGTTCCGGACATGTCAAGGGTAGGTAAGGTTTTTCGCGTTGCATCGAATTAATCCACATCATCCACCGCTTGTGCGGGTCCCCGTCAATTCCTTTGAGTTTTAATCTTGCGACCGTACTCCCCAGGCGGCGAACTTCACGCGTTAGCTACGGTACTAAAGAAGTCTCCTTCCCCAACACCTAGTTCGCATCGTTTAGGGCGTGGACTACCAGGGTATCTAATCCTGTTTGCTCCCCACGCTTTCGTGCATGAGCGTCAGTGTCGACCCAGGGGGCTGCCTTCGCCATCGGTGTTCCTCCACATCTCTACGCATTTCACTGCTACACGTGGAATTCCACCCCCCTCTGCCGCACTCAAGTCTTGCAGTCACAAGCGCAGTTCCCAGGTTAAGCCCGGGGATTTCACACCTGTCTTACAAAACCGCCTGCGCACGCTTTACGCCCAGTAATTCCGATTAACGCTCGCACCCTACGTATTACCGCGGCTGCTGGCACGTAGTTAGCCGGTGCTTCTTCTTCCGGTACCGTCATCCATACAGGGTATTGGCCCGCACGATTTCTTCCCGGCCGAAAGAGCTTTACAACCCGAAGGCCTTCTTCACTCACGCGGCATGGCTGGATCAGGGTTGCCCCCATTGTCCAAAATTCCCCACTGCTGCCTCCCGTAGGAGTCTGGGCCGTGTCTCAGTCCCAGTGTGGCTGGTCGTCCTCTCAGACCAGCTACGGATCGTCGCCTTGGTAGGCCTTTACCCCACCAACAAGCTAATCCGACATCGGCCGCTCCTATAACACGAGGTCTTACGATCCCCCGCTTTCTCCCTCAGGACGTATGCGGTATTAGCCTGGCTTTCGCCAGGTTATCCCCCATTACAGGACGCGTTCCGATGCATTACTCACCCGTTCGCCACTCGCCATCAGGCCGAAGCCCATGCTGCCGTTCGACTTGCATGTGTAAAGCATGCCGCCAGCGTTCAATCTGAGCCAGGATCAAACTCTTCAGTTCAATCTCTGCTACCTATACTTCAACTCATCAAGAATCACAGAGTCCCAACTCGCTTTTACACAAGCTGAAACCTCTTAAATCAAGTATGAGCACTCATTGTCAATCGATCCGCCCAGGCCAAAACCCAAGCGCCCAACCAACCAAGTACCCACACCTATCGGCTGTTTAAATTGTTAAAGAACATTCCAGCCATGATGGCCAGAAACTCTGCTGCACTTGCAAAGAAGCGGAATTATAGAAGGAAACAACGTCTTTGTAAACCCCCCGAATAAATCCAACAGCACCCGAAAGCACGCAATCAGGCAAGCCTCAACTTGCATGTCGGAAATGCCACTGAATTCGGGAAGATGTGGTTGCGGGGATAGGATTTGAACCTATGACCTTCGGGTTATGAGCCCGACGAGCTGCCAGACTGCTCCACCCCGCGCCCGAATGAACCAGAGCACGAATGTTATTCGCAATCGATGCTCACGTCAAGGCAAGAAACCCTCCCAATCCATAGCGATTCACTTGTTACTTGCATTTGCCTCAACTGGTATCATTATGTTGCTTGCAATTTTCGCTTCATCCAGGGCAATTACTATCAGAATTCAAGCGCAACCATTTAATCCAGAATATGAAAATGAAAAGCCGAATCGTAAGCCTGTGGATCGAGGATTTCCTGCGAGACAGGCCTGTGCGCGCCAACTCACTCATCATTACCATCTATGGTGATTCGATTGCCCCACATGGCGGCTCGGTCTGGCTAGGGAGCTTTATCAATCTCGCCAAACCACTCGGCATCAATGACAGGCTGGTCAGGACGAGTGTTTTCAGATTATCGAAAGACAGTTGGCTGACCTCGGAACATATCGGGAGACGAAGTTTTTATGGATTGACAGCCACCGGGAGACGTCGCTTCGAGCATGCCTACCGCCGCATTTACTTCCAGCCCAAGGTTCACTGGGAAGGGGACTGGCAGATTGTACTAACCGCCGGCAGCGATCTCACTCCGGGTCAACGCGACGAAGTACGCAAGGAGCTTCAATGGGAAGGCTTTGGCCTTATCGCCTCGGGGGTGCTTGCACACCCGTCAGCCGATCTTGAACCGCTACTTGATATTCTGCAGAGCAATGGGGTCCAGGATAAGGTGGTGTTGCTGCGTGGGAAAAGTCTCGGAACTCTGGTGAATAAGCCCACACGTGAATTGGTTCGCGAGTGCTGGAACCTGGGCTTAATCTCCCAAGACTACAAACGATTCCTCGACCGTTTCCGACCTGTGCTTAAGGCCATGAAAAGCGCTCGCGAACTGGATCCCGAGCAATGCTTCGTCGTACGCACTCTGTTAATGCATGAGTTCCGCCGCACCTTGCTTCGTGATCCGCAATTGCCAGACCAATTATTGCCACACGATTGGCCAGGCAACGCTGCCCGTCAACTCTGCCGTGAACTATACGTTCTCACACAGAGAGAAGCGGAAAACCATCTGATGTCCGTACTGGAAACAGCCAACGGCCGCCTGCCCGAAGCCGCCCCATATTTCTACGAACGCTTTGGCGGGCTGGAAACAATTATTTAGAACCTCTCACTTGTAAGCGGTGCCGGCAGCAGGAATCGAACCCGCGACCTTCTGATTACAAATCAGCTGCTCTACCAACTGAGCTATGCCGGCGCTGGCAAAATTATAGCTGACTGTTTCGCCGTGTCTGTATGCTTGCACCACAGTTGGATTAGAGTAGACTCAAACATGAAAAAAACTCTTGCTGTTCATTGCAATGGCTCAAGCGCAGCCGAGTAACAACATTTCCCTGTGCATACTGGTCATCGAGGATTCGGAAGATGACGCCCTTCTGCTGGCCGGTTGCTTCAAGCGCGCCGGCTATGTCCTTGAGGTTCAGCGCGTAGAAAATGCCTCTGCCACACGCCAAGCCATGAGTTCCGGGCATTGGGACGCCATTCTCTCGGATCACAGCATGCCTGGTTTCAACGCCCTGGCTGCGCTGGAACTGATGCAGGAATTGAATCTCGACCTGCCTTTCATCATCGTGTCCGGCGTGATTGACGAAGAAACGGCCATTGCCGCTATGCGCGCCGGCGCGCACGACTATCTATCCAAAGACCATCTCGACCGCCTTGTTCCTGCAGTCGAAAGGGAAATGCGGGAGGCAAGGAACCGCGCGGAACGACGCGCCGCGTTGGCCGCTGTTCAGGAGAACGAAGCTCGCTTTCGCTCATTGGTCTCCAACATACCGGGCATGGTATTCCAGCTCCTGCATACGCAGGAGGGGGGACTGCGTTTTCTTTACGTCAGCGAAGGCTCAACAACCCTGCTTGGCCTAGCGCCTTCCGAACTCGCCTCATCGCCCCGACTATTCTTCGATGCCATCCATTCCGATGATCGCGACTCCATCGATACCGCATTGTCTCTGTCGGCAGCCAACTTGACCCAGGTGAACTGGGACGGCCGCATACGCAGCACGGATGGCGCTGAAAAATGGATCAACCTGCGTTCTGCGCCCCGCCGCATCGCCAGCAGTGAAGTGCAGTGGGAAGGCATCGCTTCCAACATTACCCAAAGCAAATTGGCAGAGAATGAGTTGCGCGCATCCAGGTCCCAGTTGGCAGAATTGTCATCGCACCTGGAAGCCGCCAAGGAAGAAGAGCGCGAGCGAATCGCACGGGATATCCATGATGAACTCGGCGGCACCCTGGTGGCCATTAAAATCGAAACGTCACTACTCTCCAGCAAAATACCCGCAGACCCACTGCAACTACGCAGGCGCGTGCGTGGTATCGAGGGCCTGATCGATGAAGCCATCCACACCGCCGGACGTGTTGCACGGGAATTGCGCCCAGGCATTCTCAAGGACTTCGGCTTGCCCGCCGCCATAGAATGCCAAGCCGATGATTTCTCCCAAAGGGTAGGCCTCAACTGCGACACGACGGGTATTGCCCACGAGATCGATCCAGACGACATAACCTCGCTTGCTCTCTTTCGCATTTTTCAGGAAGCCCTTACCAATGTCGCAAAGCACGCGCATGCCACCTGGGTCGGCATCCGGCTCAACGCGGAAGGAAACACTTTGGTACTGGAGATACTCGACAACGGTCGTGGCATTTCAGCTGAAGACATGATCAAGCCAAAATCCTTTGGATTGCGCGGCATCCGTGAGCGAATGCATGGCCTGGGAGGCACGCTTGAACTGGCAGGAAGGTCGCCTCAGGGTACCCGCGTCATACTCCGGGCGCCTTACAGGCCCGACGAAACGGCCCGTCCGGACCCGCTTCAATGAACAATTGCCGATTACCATGACGATCCAAATCCGCATACTGATCGCAGATGACCACGCCATTGTCCGGCATGGCTTGCGTCAGATTCTGTCCGACTCCGAAGACATGGTGGTCACCGGCGAAGCGAAAAACGGTGTGCAGGCCCTTCAAATGGCGCGACAAGGCGAATGGGATGTCGTGCTGATGGATGTCTCGATGCCCGACAAGAACGGTATTGACACGCTGAAGCAGATCAAGAAGGAATTCCCCAAGTTGCCCGTGCTGATGCTCAGCATGCATCCGGAGGAGCAGTATGCCATTCGGGCACTCAAAGCTGGTGCCTCGGGCTACTTGACCAAGCAAAGCGCGCCGGAACAACTGGTGACGGCCATCCGACAGGTCGCTTGCGGCAAGAAGTATGTCAGTCCTTCGCTAGCCGAAGAACTGGCCAATGCCATCACGGAAGACACCGAACGACCTCCCCACGAGAAACTCTCCGACAGGGAATACCAGACCCTGGTCATGATCTCGTCCGGCAAGACGCTGACCCAGATCGCCGAGGAGCTCAAGCTCAGCGTCAAGACTGTCAGCGTTTACCGGGCGCGCCTGCTCGAAAAGATGAAGCTGAAGAACAACGCCGAGTTGACCCATTACGGCCTAAAGCACGGCTTGGTCGAATAGCGTTCTCCTGAAATCCTCAAGTCCGCAGAACTTCGGCCGTAAATTCTCGGCGAAGGATATTCATTCATGGCTGAGATTACCCAACCGTCGGAAATCGCCCGGGAAGCTTTGCGCAGACTGGCCTCGAAGCGCATCCCGCCGACGCCGGACAACTACCGCACGCTCTACCACGAGATCTCCGGCACGACGGAAGGCGAGGCATTCCCCGAACGCGCACTGAAAACCCTGGGAGGACGCCTGCCTCGATCCACACCCGAACAGTCCCGATTCGCGCAGCAGTTCGACGCGGCCATTGCCGCCAAGGACTGGGTTGCGCTAACTGCAGCCATGCAGACCGTACTCAAGGCGCTTGAGACGGAGCCGCTAGGCTGGTCCAAGCTCATCGGTGAGCTTCTGGGTCAAATGGAACGCCGCCATTCCGGCCTGACAACCGCCAAGAAGCGGGAGGCCGTAGATCACATCCTGGAATCCGCCGGGGCCGATCCGGCCAACCTCCACGAACGCCTGCATTCGCTGATGGGCTCTTGGGCGAAGTCGTATTCAGGAAATGAGTCCGCCCCCCTGACCGTAGAGATATCTCCGGCCGAGGAAACACCTTCCGCTGGACGCAGCATGCCAGCCAGTTCAGCGCGGCCTGGTGGTTCCGAGGAGTCGCGTCTGCCCAGCGAGGATCTTCGCGAACTGATTGCACAACTGGTGGAAAGCTCGATCGGCATGCTGCTGATCGACTCGCCCGAACTTGCCGATGAAGCCACCTCCCTGGCAATCAACATAAGGCAGGCACGCGATACGGCGTCAATCGCCCTCCTCTCCAAGCGACTCAAACAATTCAACTACCGACTGAACTTCGTCTCCGAGGATCAGGCGGAACTCAAGGCGGCGTTGCAGAAGCTGCTCCAGCTCGTCATAGAGAACATCAGCGAGCTCGTCGAAGACGACAAGTGGGTGCAGGGCCAAATCGGCATGGTGCTGGACCTCTTCGGCCAACCCCTGAACCTTCGCCGCCTTGACGACGTTGGACAGCGCATGAAGGAAGTCATCTACCGTCAGAGCGCCTTGAAGAAGAACCTCAACGAAGCCAAGGAAAGGCTGAAGGTGATGCTGGCCGGCTTCGTCGATCACCTGGCCACCTTCTCGGAATCGACCAGCGACTACCACGACAAGATCGAACGATGTGCGGAGAAGATCAGCGCCGCCAACGACCTTGCAGAACTGAGCGACGTCATCGAGGAAGTCGTGCGCGAAACCCGCGTCATCCAGTTGAATGCACAGCGTTCGCGCGATGATCTGAACGCCATGAAGGCTCGTGTAGACGAAGCAGAGCAGGAAGTCGCTCGCCTGCAAAACGAACTCGCCGAAACCAGTGAAATGGTGCGCCACGACCAGCTCACCGGCGCGCTCAATCGCAAAGGCCTGGAGGAAACGCTTGATCGCGAACTGGCGCGTGCGCAGCGACGGGCGACGCCGATCTGCGTTGCCCTGCTCGACGTCGACAACTTCAAGACGCTCAACGACACCTATGGCCACCAGACCGGAGACGACGCGCTGATCCATCTCGCGCGCGTCATCCGCGAAACCATGAGGCCGCACGACACCCTGGCGCGCTACGGCGGCGAGGAATTCCTCATCATCCTGCCCGACACCCCGCTGACGGATGCGGTCTCGGCCGTGACCCGCCTGCAGCGCGAGCTCACCAAGCGATTTTTCCTGCACAAGAACGAGAAGCTGCTGATCACCTTCAGCGCCGGAGTCACTGCGTTCCGGGCTGGAGAGCCACGCAACGAAGCCGTCGCCCGTGCCGACGCAGCCATGTATCAGGCTAAAAAAGCCGGCAAGAACCGGGTCGTTTCGACTGACTGATATTCACTCAACCGGGCAGCAGGAAAGAAAAAACGCCGGGTTTGCCGGCGTTTTTTCTGGGAGTCAGGGGATTTTCAAACCCTGCACGCAAAGAGGCGTGTACATGCATTATCGGCAGCGCTTAAGAGAACTTGAGGAATATTTTTCGCCCATAGGAGAAAAGTAATTACAACTCAATGAAATAGGGCGGAGCCTTGCGACTCCACCCTAAAGTTTTCCCTGTGCTTTCCGATATAGCTCTTGACGGCAACATGAACGCCCACCGGATCGGGAGTCAGGGGGCGAAGGCTGTCAGAACCCTCTAACTTGCAAGGAGATATGTCATGCCACAGATAATCAACACTAACATTGCGTCGCTGAACTCGCAACGCAACCTCAATACATCACAAACCTCGCTGGCCACGTCCCTGCAGCGTCTGTCATCCGGCCTCCGGATCAACAGCGCCAAGGACGATGCTGCCGGTTTGGCCATTTCGGAACGGATGACCTCGCAGATTAATGGTCTTAACCAGGCTGCACGTAACGCCAACGACGGCATTTCGCTGGCGCAGACTGCCGAAGGCGCGTTGGGCCAGCTTGGCGATTCCCTGCAGCGCATGCGGGAACTGGCTGTGCAGTCCGCCAACTCGACGAACAGCGCCACCGACCGTGCCGCCCTTCAGTCAGAGGTCAGCCAGCTCCAGTCTGAAATCGATCGCATCGCGACCCAGACCCAGTTCAACGGCCTCAACCTGCTTGACGGCAGTTTCACATCGCAGCAATTCCAGGTCGGTGCCAATGCCGGCCAGACGATCAATATATCGAGCATCAGCAGCATGCGTGCCAGCGCCCTCGGGCAAAGCTATGGCGCGGCGATCACCACCTCCACCCTGACCGCATCGACGGGCGTTACCGGTGCGGGCCAGTTCACGATCGCCGTAAACGGCGGTACGGCCGTTGATGTCTTCTCCGCCTCGGGCGGCGCCGCCATCGGTGGCAGCGCGAAAGCGCTCGCCGCTGCGATCAACAGCTCGAACATCTCTGGCGTCACGGCAACAGCCAATGCCACGTCCGTTACGGGTACCTACGCTTCGACACCGATCACAGCCGATGGCACGGCAGTCCTCACCATCAACGGCACCGCAATTAACCTGGCCCTCACCACCGCCGGCATTGGCGCCACGAACGTGGCCACTACCGTCAATGCAATCCAAGCAAATAGTGCCGCTACCGGCGTGACGGCCACCCTGCAGGCGGGCAACACCATTCAGTTGAGCGCTGCCGATGGCAGGAATATCGACGTCAGCTTCGCTGCTGGCGGCGCCACGGGAGCGGCTCTCGCTGACATCGGCTTGGGCGGCGTTGCCGCCACGACATGGGGCTCCTATGCCCTGAACTACGTCGGCACGGGCAGTGTGATCGTCGCAGGTTCGGCGGCGGCTGGCGTAAAAGGCGTCGCAAGCGGCACCACCGCCTCCGCCGCGACTGGCACCGCAATCAGCGCGGTCGATATCTCGACGCTCAATGGCGCCAATCTGGCCCTGGCTTCGGTCGATGCCGCACTCACCACGGTCAACAGCCAGCGCGCCTCACTGGGTGCCTATCAAAACCGTTTCGGCGCGGTGGTGGCAAACCTGCAGGCGACGTCGGAAAACCTGAGCAGCGCGCGCAGCCGCGTCCGGGATGCCGATTTCGCAGCTGAAACGGCCAATCTGACCCGCAGCCAGATCCTGCAGCAGGCAGGCGTTGCGATGCTGGCCCAGGCGAACGCTCTACCGCAGCAGGTATTGGGTTTGCTCCGCGGCTAAGGCAGGTAGCCGGGTGACGATACGCGGGCCGGCCCAAAAAGCTGCCCGCGTCTTCGCAATGTTCAAGGGTTAGGAACATGCCGATACCACTCATTTCCGGGCAGAGTAGCCTCATCCAGTCGGCGCAGGCGGGTCGGGTGGATTCCTTGCCATATCAAACGCCCGAAGCCCCTCCTAAGCCAAGCCGCGAGCAGGTGCAGCAAGTAGCACAACAGCTTCAACGGGTCGCGGAACCGGTGGCACGGAATTTGCAATTCACGGTTGACGGCGACACTGGGAAAACAGTAATCCGGGTTGTCGATAGCGACACAAATGAAGTGATCCGACAGATTCCTGGCGAGGAAATCCTGGCGATCGCGCGGGCCGTGGATCGGTTGCAAGGCCTGCTTCTCAAGGGCAAGGCATAGCGTAGGCAATACGCGATAAACAAGGACTGGGATGGCTATTTCTTCACCAGGAATCGGCTCAGGGCTGGACATAAACAGTCTGGTCAGCCAGCTCATGGCGCTGGAGAGCCGTCCCTTGTCTCTTCTCAACACAAAGGAAGCGAAGTTCCAGGCGCAGCTTTCCGCCTACGGCAGCCTGAAGGGTGCCCTCTCGTCCTTCCAGAGCGCCGTTGCCTCCCTTGCCACGCCGGCAAAATTTACCGTGCTCAAGGCAAGCGTTGCCGACGCAACAGTCGTTTCGGCAAGCGCCGGCGCTTCCGCTTCAGCCGGCAGTTACTCGATTGAGGTGCAAACCCTAGCCAAGGCGCAGAAACTCAAGTCAGAGGCATTCGCCACCACAGGCACCATGATCGGAACCGGCACGCTCACCATCCAGTTCGGTACCTACAGCGGCGGCAGTTATACGCTCAACCCGGACAAGTCCGCCAAGACCATCTCCATCGGGGCTGGCCAGTCATCCCTGGCCGGGGTGCGCGATGCCATCAATGCTGCAAATGCCGGCGTGACGGCGAGCATCGTCAATGACGGCAGCGGCAACCGCCTGGTCATCGCTTCACATGATGCGGGCCTCGCTAATGCGCTGAAGATCACCGTGACGGACGACGACCTCGACAATACCGACAATTCGGGACTATCGCGGCTTGCCTACAACGCATCCACCGGCGGAACGACAAATCTCTCGCAGACCGTCGCCGCCCAGAACGCCACGGCCGTCATCGACGGCATCATCATCAGCAAATCGACGAATACCGTGACCGACGCCATCGAGGGCGTCACCCTTGACCTGTTGAAGGAAGGCGGCACGACGACATTGACCGTGGCACGCGACAGCACCGCCGCACAGGTATCCATCGAGTCCTTCGTCAAGGCCTACAACGATCTCAACAAGACCATCACCGACTTGACGAAGTATGACGCCGCGAACAAGAAAGCTTCCACGCTGACTGGCGAAGCCACCGTGCGCTCCGTCCAATACCAATTGCGCGGCCTGTTCAACACGGCACTGGCGACGGCCGGCGGCGGCCTGAACTCGCTTTCAGACATCGGCGTGAGCTTCCAGGCGGACGGCACACTGAAGCTGGATTCTGCCAAACTGACTACAACCCTTAACGATCCGACGAAGGACGTATCCACGCTGTTCGCCGCAATCGGCAAACCAACGGACAGCCAGATCGCCTTCGCCTCTTCGACGTCCGATACGAAAAACGGCAATTACGCCGTCTATGTCACACAACTCGCCACCCGCGGCAATGCAGTCGGCGGCGGTGCGGCGGCACTGACCATCTATGCCAACACTAACGATGTGCTGAACGTGGCCATCGACGGCGTCTCGGCGAGCCTGACCCTTGCCGCCGGCACCTACACTGCAGCAACGTTGGCCGCTGAAATCCAGTCGAAGATCAACGGCGCGACCGCGCTCTCCTCGGCAGGTATCGGCGTCACCGTCAGCCAGTCGAGTGGCGTTCTCACGGTGACCTCCAACCGCTACGGCTCGGCATCAATGGCCGTCATCACCGGTGGCAACGGTGCCACGGATCTTTTCGGCACAGCGGCATCGACAACCGGCGTGGATGCCGCCGGAACGATCGGCGGCGTTGCCGCCGCCGGCTCAGGCCAGTCTCTGACCGGCGCAGGCGACGCTGCCGGCTTGAAGATCACCGTCACGGGCGGCGCTACCGGCGATCGCGGTACGGTCAGCTTTGCGCGTGGCTACGCCGACATGCTGGACAAGCTGGTCGGCAGGTTGCTGGAAAGCGACGGACTGGTCGACGGCCGCCTGGATGGCATCAACGCCTCCATCAAGGTCATCGGCACACAGCGTGAAGCTCTGTCAAGGCGGCTGGACCAGATCGAGAAGCGCTACCGGGCGCAATTCACGGCGCTCGACGCCATGATTGCCAGCATGACCCAGACCAGCAACTACCTGCAGCAGCAGTTGGCCAATCTGCCCTCCGCAGGCGGCTCGAACAAATAACGCGAGGAGACAAAAAAATGTTCGCGGTAATGCACAACCCGAAAGCGGCTTACAGCAAGGCGGGAATCGAGACGGGCATCGATACGGCCGATCCGCACAAGCTGGTCCTCATGCTCTTCGAGGGTGCCATGCTGGCCGTGGCATCGGCTTCATTGCATATGCAGCGGAAGGAAGGCGCGGGTGACACCGCCCGCAAGGGGGAAGCCATCTCCAAGGCCATCAACATCATCACCAACGGCCTCAAGGCCAGCCTCGACCAGGAAGCCGGCGGCGAACTGGCCGGCAAGCTCGGTGCGCTCTACGATTACATGAGCGCCCGCCTGCTCCACGCCAACCTGCATGACCAGCCCGCCGTGCTCGATGAGGTCAGCCACCTGCTGGCCGAACTGAAGAGCGCCTGGGAGCAGATAGGGAACAAGGCATGAGCGCGCTGGCTCTGTATGAATCGATGAGCGCGATATCCGCGCAGATGGCCGAAGCTGCAGCGGCTTGCGACTGGGACAGGCTGGCCGGACTTGAAAAGGATTGCGCGGTACTGGCCCGCCGCCTCGAAGCAAGCGACGAAACGGTCCGCTTGTCGGATTCCGAACGCGCGCGCAAAATGGATCTGATCCGCCGTATACTCGCCGATGATGCCGAAGTGCGCCGCCATGCCGAGCCGTGGATGGAGCAGGTCAGGCAGTTTCTCGGCGGCGGCGCACGGGAGCGCACTGTGCGCCGGGCTTACGGCGCCCACGCCGGCCAGTAGCGGTCGCCCTGCGCCGGGCCGAGCATCGGACAGGAGGCGCCGTGATCCCCATCGATCTGGCCGCGCGACTGCGGCTGCTGACCGAATCCATCGTCAATCCGGTCTCTCCGGTTCACGAAGTGGCCGCCGATCTGCCGGAACTCCCGGTCGGCCAGCGCTTTGTCGCCCGCATCGAGAATACACTGCCGGACGGCACGTTCCGCGCGCTTGTCGCTGGCCGCAGCCTGACGCTTGCCCTGCCGCAGCAGGCCAGGCCGGGCGATACCCTCCAACTTGTCGTCACCGCACGTACGCCACGACTGATCATCGCCGAGGGTGCGGAGGAAGCCCCCGCAAGACCGGCACCCCCCGCCACGCTTTCGCGCGCCGGGCAACTCATCAGCACGCTGCTCTCCGGGGAACAACACGCGCCGCATCCGGCGACGATCGCCCGCGCCGCCCCCCTGCTGCCGGAGCCCCTGCTGCAGGCAAACCGGCTTGCGCCGGCGCTGCAACAGGCCGTCGTCGAGAGCGGGCTCTTCTACGAATCCCACCAGGCGCAATGGGTCGCCGGCCGCTACCCATCGGAGGCGCTGACACGCGAACCGCAGACGCGCCTCATCCGCCAACATCGTGCGCCGAATGTCGTCACCGCTCCGCTATCGGAGCGTGACTTCCCGCCATCGGACACCGCACGGAGCACCGAAGCCGTCACCGGGCGCAGTGCTGCCGCGGCCGCACCCAGTCTGCCCGCCGAACTGCAGTCGCTCGTGCAGCAGCAACTCGATGCCGCCGCCACACAGCACATCGTATGGCGCGGCGAAGTCTGGCCGGGGCAAACCCTTCAGTGGGAAATCGCCGCCGACGAGCAGCAGCGCGAGATGCCGGACGATGAAACCGCCGGGCAATGGACGACATCGCTCGGGCTCACCCTGCCGAGGCTGGGCGAGGTCAACGTCGTCCTGCACCTGACTCCGGAAAAAGTCAGCCTCCACATGACGGCGAGCGCCGGCGCCAACGCCTTGCAACAGGGATTGGCTGAGCTCGCAGCTTCCTTCGAGGCCGCCGGCCTGCCGCCGCTCACCGCACTGGTTGACTCGCATGAGCCCGCGTGAGACCCGCCAGGAGGCCGTGGCCCTGGCCTATTCCTCTGCCGACAGCGCGCCGCGCGTGGTCGCCAAAGGGCGCGGACTGATAGCGGAGGAAATCATCGCGCGGGCGCGCGAGCATGGCATCTTCGTACACGAATCGCCGGAGATGGTCGCGCTGCTCATGCAGGTCGACCTCGATCAGCGCATCCCCCCGCAGCTCTACGTCGCGGTGGCCGAATTGCTGGCCTGGCTCTACCGCATGGAGCAAGGCCTGGCGCCGCCCCAAGTCGCGGAATAATGAGTAAACTTGCAGCATGGGCCAACCAACAGATCACGACCCTCGCGAGGACCATCCCCAGCTCCGCTTCGAGCTGATGCAGGCAGACGATTACAGCAAGTATCTGCTGCATTCAAAAAAGGAAATCCTTTTCATCCTGCGCGCCATGCGCGACAAGGGCTCGCTCATCACAGTCTATTTCAATCAGGGCAACGACTTCCTGCTCACCACCCTGCTTTCGGTTTCGGCCGACGGCAATGCCATGCTGATCGATCCGGGCAGCAACGCGGAGATGAACCGCAAGGCGCTGGCAAGCGAAAAGCTGGTCTTCATCGCCACCCACGACAAGGTAAAGATCCAGTTCACCGTCAAGCACCTCGCCCCGACGGAGCACGCAGGGCGGGAAGCCTTCCGTGCCGCCATCCCGGACGAACTGCTGCGTCTGCAGCGCCGCGAGTTCTACCGGCTGACCGCGCCGATCGCCCATCCACTGCGCTGCAGCATTCCCGTGAAAATGGCCGATGGCTCGCAGACCGTCTTCGAGACAACGGTGATCGACATCAGCGGCGGAGGCCTGGGCGTGATGGCGCCGCCCGAGGGCGTGGAGTTCGAAACCGATCACCTGTTCGAAAATTGCCGCATCGAGCTACCGGAAGTCGGCACGGTGCTGGCCACGCTGCGCGTGCGCAATGTCTTCGAATTCACCCTGCGAAGCGGGGCGAAAACCAAGCGTTCGGGCTGCGAATTCGTCGACCTGCCCGGCAACATGCTGACCCTGATCCAGCGCTACATCATCCGGATCGAACGGGAACGCAAGGCGAGGGAAACGGGGATGATGTAGGCCGGCCTGCAGGCCGGCGACCGATGGAAATCCCTGCGGGACGCAGGCGCTCAAGTCGGCCTGAAGGCCGACCTACACCGGCATGTTCATGATGTCGTGATAGGCGGAAACCAGCTTGTTGCGCACCTGCACCATCTGCTGAAAAGAGAGATTCGCCTTCTGCAGGGACATCATGACATCCTGCAGGCTCGCATTGCCTGTGCCCGCAGAGAAGTCCTGCGCCAGTTTCTGCGCGTCGATCTGAGCCTGGTTCACCTGGGCGAGGGTGCTCTTCAATACCTGACCGAAATCCGTTCCGCCCGCCTCGGCGGCCTGCTTCGGCTGCAGCGCCTTGCCGGAGGCGAGCTGCGCCGCCGAGCGCAGCTCGGAAAGCATCTGTTCTATGCCGCGTGTGTCCATTTCCAGGCTCCTGTGACTCCCGATTTCTCATTAGCAATCGCCATGCCATCCCCCGGAAGCGCCGGAACCGTTCAAATGGCACCCGCCATGCGGTACTGCTGCAGCTTGTAGCGCAGGGTGCGCTCCGAAATGCCGAGCAGCTCGACTGCCCGCTTGCGCGATCCATTCACCGTCGCCAGCGTCTCCAGGATGTGCTGGCGCTCCAGATCCCGCATGTTCGCGGGGACCGCGACGGCGCAAATTTCTTCCTTGGCGGCAGGCAGTTGCGGCAGCTCGGCGGAGGGCGCGCACAGCAGGGAAAGTTGCAGATGCTCGGCGGCGACCGTATCGCTGCCCGCCAGGATGAGCGACCGCTGCACGGCGTTCTCCAGTTCACGCACATTGCCCGGCCAGGCATGGGCCAGCAGCAGCGCCTCGGCATCGGCGGCAAACCTTGCCGACGGGCTGCCGTGCAGGGCGGCAAAATGCCGCGCCAGGGGCACGATGTCGGCCGGCCGTTCGCGCAAGGCCGGAATCTGCAGCGGAAAGACGTTCAGGCGATAGTACAAGTCCTCGCGGAACCGCCCGGCCGCGACTTCCCTTGCCATGTCGCGGTTGCTGGTGGCGAGCACGCGGATGTCCAGCGCAATGGGCTTCCTGCCGCCGACGCGTTCGACCTCGCGTTCCTGCAGCACGCGCAGCAGTTTCGCCTGCAGCGCCAGCGGCATTTCGGATATCTCGTCGAGCAGCAGTGTGCCGCCCTGGGCCTGTTCGAACTTGCCGGCCTGGGCCGCTTGCGCCCCGGTAAAAGAGCCTTTTTCATGACCGAACAGCGTGGCTTCAAGCAGGTTTTCGGGAATCGCCGCGCAGTTGATGGCGACAAACGGCGCGGCGACGCGGGGCGACTGGGCATGGATATGCCTGGCAAAGACTTCCTTGCCGGTGCCGGATTCACCGGTGAGCATCACGGTGGCCTCGGTCTTTGCCACGCGCGCAGCCAGCGCCAGAAGGTTGCGCGTGCGCGCATCGGTCGCCACCACGCCATCGGCGCGGTCCGGCCGCGCGGCATAGCGCGCAACATGATCGGTCAGCACCCGGGGCTCGAAGGGCTTCAGGAGGAAGTCGCAGGCGCCGGCGCGCATCGCCGACACGGCCTTGTCCACATCGCCGAAGGCCGTCATCAGCAGCACCGGCAGATGGGGCTCGCGACCGCGGATGGCCTTCAGCAGCTCGATGCCGTCCATCGGCTGCATGCGAAGGTCGCTCACCACCAGATTGAATGCCTCGCGCTCGAGAAAATGCAGCGCCGCCGGGCCATCGGCCGCACCCATCACGTGATGGCCGGCACATTCCAGCGTCAGGCAAAGCGCATCGCGTAGTTGCAAGTCATCCTCGACGACCAGGATGCTGAGGCGCCCGCCAGGCTCCTCGTCACGAATTTGAGCGGAGTCATGCGACCCCTGGCTATTGTCTTGTCTCGCCGAAGCGAGACGCGTGGTCAGCGGCTCAGACATGTCGTCCTCCGTTCCGTCGGTTGTTGTGTCTCGGCTATGCGGGTGCTGTTCGGCAAAGTCAGGCTGAAGACTGCGCCGGCACCCGGCTCGGATTCCACTTCGATGGCGCCGCCATGGGCGCGGGCCACGCCGCGGGCGATCGCCAGGCCGAGTCCGGTGCCTTCGGCGCGGGTGGTAAAGAAAGGCTCGAACAGACGGGCCTGCGTTGCTGCATCCATGCCGCGACCGTTGTCGCGCACCCGGATGCAGATGTCGCCCTGGGTCACCTGCGCGCAGAGCTGGATGCGCCCGGAGTCGGCCCCTGCCGAGCACCCGCCCGTCGCGCAGGCATCCAGGGCGTTCTCCATCAGGTTGACGAGGGCGCCGCATAACGCCTTGCGATTGCCGCTGACGGCGGCGCCGGCACTGTCGTCACTGACGACGAATCCTACGCCGCGGCGGCGCGCCAGCGGCTCGAAGACCTGCGTGGCCTCGGCCAGCAGCGCCGAAACGGGCATCGACTCGCCGCCCGTGGCTTCGCCGCGGGCAAAGGTCAGCATGTCGCGAATGAGATGCTCCAGGTGCTGCAGGCGCTCCACCACGCGGGCGCCGCAACGCGTGCGCTCCGCCTCGGGCAGGCGCGGATTCTCCAGAGCGCCGGCATAGAGCAGCGCAGCCGCCAGCGGGGTGCGCAACTGATGGGCCAGGCCTGCCGCCATCTCGCCCATCGCCGCCAGGCGCTCATTGCGCGCCGCCTGGGTTTTCATACGGTGGGTTTCCGTCACGTCATGTATCAGCACGATGCGCCCGCCGCTGGAAGCCAGCCGCGTTTCGGTGACGGCGACACGGCGGCCTTGCGCACGCGTCATCTCCCATTCACCCCGGGTGGCGGTCGGCGCCAGGCAGGCTGCAGTGAATTCCTCCCAGACACGGCCTTCGATATCCGCGCCGAGGATGCGGGCGGCGGCCGGATTGGACTGCTCGACGCGTCCAAGTGCATCGAGCACGGCCACGCCGGCCGGCAGCGCATCGAGCAACAGGGCCAGGCGCTCGTTGAGTGCCGTCTTTTCCTCGTATTCGCGCTTGAGCCGGCCGTTGGCCAGGGCCAGTTCCGCCGTAAGGCCGGCGACCTGCTCCTGCAGGCTGGTATAGGCGCCAGCCAGATCCTCCGACGCTTGATTGAACAGGCGAAAGGCTTCGGCCAGGCGGCCGGCCTCGATCTGCTGTGCATTTTCCGATATGTCGTTCATGCGCTTGCCCTCGTCGGGATGGACGCAGAGTACGCCGGGCACCGACAAGCCATGGCGGCAAATAGGGGGCAAAAATTGCCGCTTATCCCAAGAACGCTTCTTGCGTGTCAGGGGCAGAATGCCGCCACAAGTCCAGAAATGGCTCCGGTAAGAACACGAATGAACGGTGGTTGATATGGCCGATACGCAATTCTCGCTCGCAGCATTCATGCGGCTGCCCCTGCAGCAGAAGATGCTGTCCATCATCGCCTTGTCCATGGTCGCGGCGATCGTCGCCGCCGGCTGGGCCTGGACGCGAACCCCGACCTTTTCCGTGCTGTTTACAAACGTCTCCGAGCGCGATGGCGGCAACATCATAGCCGCGCTGCAACAGATGAACACGCCCTACAGATTTTCCGAGTCGGGCGGCGCCATCCTGGTGCCCCAACAACAGGTCCATGAACTGCGCATGCGGCTGGCCTCGCAGGGATTGCCCAAGGGTGGCCTGGTCGGCTTCGAACTGATGGAAACGCAGAAGCTCGGCATGTCCCAGTTCATCGAGCAGATCAACTTCCAGCGCGCCCTGGAAGGCGAACTGTCGCGTTCCATCCAGTCGCTCGCCGCAGTGCAGGGCGCGCGCGTGCATCTGGCGATACCCAAGCAGACCGGCTTCATGCGCGACGAGCAGAAGCCCTCGGCCTCCGTCGTGCTCAACATCCACCCGGGCCGCAACCTCGATCCGAACCAGGTGGCCGGCATCGCCCACATGGTCGCCTCCAGCGTGCCGCATCTGCCCGCCGCCAATGTAAGCGTGATCGACCAGAGCGGAAATCTGCTGTCTGCCGAAAAGAGCAATGGACGCAACGCCGGACTCGATGCCTCGCAACTGAAATACATGCAGGAAGTCGAGGCCAGCACTGTCCGACGCATCGAGAACATCCTCGCCCCGATCGTCGGGCCCGGCAACTTCCGCGCCCAGGTAACAGCCGACATCGATTTCTCGCAGGCCGAACAGGTCGCCGAGACCTACAAGCCGAACTCCACACCGGAAATCTCGATCCGCAGCCAGCAAGTGAGCGAGAGCGGCGGCGGCCCGGCGGCAGCCGGTGTGCCGGGTGCCCTCTCGAACCAGCCACCCGTGCCGGCCACCGCGCCCCTCACCGCTCCGCCCGCCCCCGGCACGCCGGGCGCGCCCGCCGGCGCCACGTCACCCGCTGCCGCAACGACGGCCGCCGCAGCGACGACCGCAGCGGCCACGAACGCCGCAGCCGGACGCCGAGACGCCACCACCAACTATGAACTGGACAAGACCATCCGGCATGTGCGTCAGCCGGTCGGCACCATCAAGCGCCTTTCCGTCGCGGTGGTCATCAATCACCGCAAGACGGTCGCCCAGGACGGCAAGGCCTCGTTCAAGCCGCTGGCGGGCAAGGAAATGGCGCAGATCAACGACCTCGTCAAGGAAGCCATGGGCTATAACAAGGACAGGGGCGATTCCCTGAACGTGCAGAACAGCCCCTTCGCCACGGCCGATGCGGAATCTGTCGTGGAGACGCCCTTCTGGAAGAATCCGACCCTCATCGGCTGGGTGCTGGAGAGCCTGAAGTACCTGATTTTCGCAGGCTTGGCCGCCTACCTGTTCTTCGGCGTGGTGAAGCCGTTCCTGCGCAAACTGATGGACAGCGCCTCCCGAGTGCCGGTCATGCCCGAGGCAACCGCCTTTGCCGCACCCGGCACCGCCAATTACGACCAGAAGGTCCAGGCCGCGCGCGATCTGGCCAGGCAGGAACCGAAGGTGGTGGCAACCGTCATCAAGGACTGGGTCGGCGGCAACGCGCCGGCCGGCAAGGTGCAGTAGTCAAGGGGTCACAAAATCATGGCGAACGAAGACGGCATCACCAAGAGCGCCATGCTGCTGCTCACCTTGGGCGAGGACGAGGCAGCGGAGGTACTCAAGCATCTCGGCCCGCGAGAGGTGCAGAAGCTGGGCGCCGCCATGGCCGCCCTGAAATCCGTGCCGCGCGATCAGGTCGAAGCGGTCGTCGACGATTTCTACGAGGAAACCCAGCGCGGCGCCCCGGTCACGGCCGACGAGGAATACATCCGCGGCATGCTGACCAAGGCGCTCGGCGACGACCGCGCCGCCAACCTGATCTCGCGCATCCTGCAGGGCGGCGACACCGCCGGCATCGAGAGCCTGAAATGGATGGACGCGGCCACCGTCGCCGAACTCATCAAGAACGAGCATCCGCAGATCATCGCCACCATCCTGGTGCACCTGGAATTCGACCACAGCGGGGAAATCCTCAAACATTTCACCGAACGGCTGCGGAACGACGTCCTGCTGCGCATTGCCACGCTCGACGGCGTGCAGCCGACCGCGCTGCAGGAACTGAACGAGGCCCTCACGCGCATCCTGTCGGGCTCCTCCAGCGTCAAGAAGACGGCCATGGGCGGCGTGCGCACGGCTGCGGAGATCCTCAACTTCGTCGGCACCACGCATGAGACCGCGATCATCGACAACGTGCGCGAGTACGACCCGGACCTAGCCCAGAAGATCATCGACGAGATGTTCGTCTTCGAGAACCTGATCGACATCGACGACCGCGGGATTCAGCTGCTCCTGCGCGAAATCCAGTCCGAATCCCTCATCCTCGCCCTCAAGGGGGCCAACGAGGCGATGCGCGAGAAAGTCTTCAAGAACATGTCGCAGCGTGCCGCCGAGATGCTGCGCGAGGATCTCGAGTCTAAGGGGCCGGTGCGCCTGTCCGAGGTCGAGCGCGAGCAGAAGGAAATCCTCAAGATTGCCCGGCGCCTCGCCGACGAAGGCCAGATTCAGCTGGGCGGCAAGGGCGAGGACGAGTTCGTCTGACCCGCTGACCGCTCATGTCCAACGCAGTCATTCCCGAGGAAAACCTCACCGCCTGGCAGCGCTGGGAACTGGGCAGCTTCGACCAGAAAAAATCGGCCAACGGGACCCAGCAAGCCGTTTCGGCGAGCAAGCTCCCAACCGCCGAAGCCGTCGAGCGCATCCACCTCGACGCCCACAAGCAGGGCTATGACGCAGGCTACGAGGAAGGCACGGCGCGCGTACGCATGGAAGCCATGCGTCTGCATACCCTGGTTGAGCACCTGGACGCCGCCCTCGGCACTTTCGACCAGCAGGTCGCCGAGGAATTGCTGCACCTTTCCCTCGAAATCGCGCGCCAGGTGGTGCGCCAGACGATTGCCGCCAGGCCCACCGTGATCCTGGATGTCGTGCGCGAAGCGCTGGCGCAACTGCCGCACCAGCATGCCGCCATCTACCTGCACCCCGAAGACGCCTCCCTGGTGCGTTCCTACCTCGGTGACCAGCTTGCCCATCTCGGACATCGCATTTTCGAGGAGGCATCACTCGTTCGCGGCGGCTTGCGCATGGAGGCGGGCGGCAGCCATCTCGATGCCGGAGTGGCATCCCGCTGGAAGCGCGTCATGGAAAGCATGGGCGTGGCGGACGACTGGATCGCGCCCCCGCAGGCATGAACCCGCATCGGGAAAAATGGTCCGGCTTCCTCCAGGATTGCCGCACCCTCGCCGCCGAAGCCAGTCCATTCCAGATCAGCGGCCGGCTCACCCGCATCAACGGCCTCGTCATGGAAGCGGCCGGCCTCAAACTGCCGCTCGGTTCAGGCTGCCATGTCTCCTTGCCCGGCGGCACGGCGGTGGAAGCCGAAGTGGTCGGCTTCTCCGGCGAAAAGCTGTTCATGATGCCGACCGACGACGTCTACGGCCTGGCGCCCGGCGCCCAGGTGGTCCCCCTGGAAAGCCGCCAGGACCTGCCTTCTCTCTCCGAGCGCCTGAGGCCCAACCGGCGCTTGTCCGACCGCGCCAAGCATCTGCCCGTGGGCGACGCGCTGCTGGGCCGCGTGCTCGACGGCGCCGGAAGGCCGCTCGACAACCTCGGGCCGCTCAATACCAAGCACACGCGCTCCCTGCAAAGCCGCCCCCTCAATCCGCTGCAGCGCGCCCCCATCGACAGCTCGCTGGATGTCGGCATCCGCGCCATCAATTCCATGCTGACCGTCGGCCGCGGCCAGCGCCTCGGCCTCTTCGCCGGCTCCGGCGTGGGGAAAAGCGTGCTGCTCGGCATGATGGCGCGCTTTACCGCCGCAGAGGTCATCGTCGTCGGCCTCATCGGCGAGCGGGGCCGCGAGGTCAAGGAATTCATCGAGAACATTCTCGGTTCAGCCGGACTGAGGCGCTCGGTGGTGGTCGCCGCGCCGGCCGACACCAGCCCGCTCATGCGCCTGCAGGGCGCCGCCTACGCCACCAGCATCGCCGAGCACTTCCGCGACCAGGGACGCCATGTGCTGCTCATCATGGATTCCCTGACGCGATTCGCCATGGCGCAGCGCGAGGTTGCGCTGGCCATCGGTGAGCCGCCGGTAACGCGCGGCTACCCGCCTTCCGTGTTTGCGCGCCTGCCGCAACTGGTCGAGCGCGCCGGCAACGGCCCCGAGGGCGGCGGTTCGATCACCGCCTTCTACACCGTGCTGACCGAGGGCGACGACCCGCAAGACCCGATCGCCGACGCGGCACGCGCCATTCTCGACGGCCACTTCGTCCTCTCGCGCCATCTCGCAGAGCAGGGGCACTATCCGGCCATCGACATCGAGGCCTCCATCTCACGCGCCATGACCGGCCTGATCAAGCCCTTGCACCTCGATGTGGTGAGGCGATTCAAGCATCTCTACTCGCGCTACCAGCGTTCGCGCGACCTGATTTCCGTCGGCGCCTATGCCGCCGGTTCGGACCCCGCCCTGGACCAGGCCATCGCCATGCAGCCCGCATTCGAGGCCTTTCTGCAGCAGGGCATGGACGAGCGGGAAAATTACCAGGACGCCGTGCTCAAGCTGCACCGGCTGTTCGGTCTGGAGCCGTGAGCAAAAATTCGGGCGGCCTGCTAAAGTAAAGGCATTGCCAAGCCGTAAAACCCGTTAGGAGCAGAAGGATGAAGGCTTTTCCCCTGCAATCGCTGCTTGACCTGTCGCATGTCCGCATGGACGACGCGGCACTCAAGCTGGGGCAGTTGCTTGCCAGCGAACAGGAAGTGGGAAAGACGCTCGATCTGCTGGAGCAGTACCGTGAGGAATACGAGGCGCGCTTCCGTCAGGCTGCCCAGAACGGGCTGTCGCGCGAAGAATGGGGCAACTACCGGTCTTTCCTGGGCAGGATCGACGAGGCCATCGCGCAGCAGCGCACGCTCGTAGAAGCCTCTAAACAGCGCACTGTCGTCGGGCAAAAGGAATGGCTGGACAAACGCAATCGGGTCAAGGCCTTCGATACCTTGTCGCAACGGCACAAGGCCAACGAGGTGCGCAGCGAGGCGAAGACCGAGCAGCGCATGCAGGACGAGCACGCCGCGAAGAATTTCCGCAACGGCGGACGCTGACGCGTCATTCCCCGCGGCATTCCCCGCCGCACTGTTCTCCTTGGCACGCCCCTTGCTGTGAAAAGGGCATGAACTGCGTGCCTCCGGAAAACCAGCTATGACGCAAATGACCGTTGCCCCCAATTCCTTGCCCGTCGCCGCACCCGCCCAGGCCGCTGCCGCCCCGGGAACGGCTGCCGAAGCCGCCGCGGGCGACGAAGGCGGCATTGACTTTGCCGCTGTGCTGAAAGCACAGATCGCCCAGCCGGCAATGGGCGCCGCCGGAACAGAAATAATTGCCGCCCTGCCGTCGTATCCGGCGGCGGAAGCTGCCGCAGAGCGCACACCCGCGGACGGACTGCCCGTCGTGTCCGACCTGGCCGCCTTGCTGGCCGGACTGCTGCCGTCTGCCGCGACGGGCACCCCCGGCGAACCGGCCCCGCAATCCGCCGAACCGGTCATGCCTGCCGCAATAACGTCGGCGTCCATCGCGGCAAGTCCAGTCTTGCTTGCACAGGCGGACACCGGAGCACCCGGCGAGGACGCCTCCTCCTCCTCCGGACACGCAGCGCGGCAGGCGGCTGAATTCCCCGCCCAACCGATGCAGGTCAAGGAAAAAACCTTCGCCGCGCCGGCCGCAGCCGATCCGCAGGCGCCGATTGCAGCCGCAGAACAGGCAACCCCAGCCGCCACATCGTCGACCACCGCGTCGCCGATCATCGAAGCGTCAACCACCGCTGCGCCAACCACCGCGCCAGCCGCCCTTGCCGCGCCAGCAGGCCATGCGGCTGCACCCAGCGTACATGTGAGCACGCCGGTCGGCGGCAGGGGCTGGGATGCCGAGGTCGGCCAGAAAATCGTCCTGCTGGTGAACCGGCAGGACAGCCGTGCCGAACTGACCCTCACGCCGCCGCAACTGGGCAAGGTGGAGGTCACCATCTCGGTCAGTGGCGAGCAGACCAGCGCCACCTTCGTCTCGGCCAGCCCCGCCGCGCGCGAGGCCCTGGAGCAGGCGCTGCCGCGCCTGCGCGAGATCCTGGCCGAAGCCGGCATCACGCTCGGACAGGCCAGCGTCAACGCCGAATCGGCGCAGCGGGACCGGGATGATGCGCCCACGGCCGGCCGCGGCGGCGCGCGTGGCGCGGATGACGCGCGCAACACCGACGCCCCAACGCAGTGGCTGCGTCGGAGCAACGGACTGATCGACACGTTCGCCTGACAACAATTGAGAGACGACTTGCCTGCTTTTCGGCATTTGAACCGCGATTGCACACGCACATAATGAGCAGCATCGTTCAGGAGTGATCCATGGCGAAAGCGCCACCCAAGAAAGAAGACAAGGCCGCCGAGGCCGCAGCCGAAGGCGAAGAACAGTCGCCGAAAAAGAAAGGCAAGCTGCCGCTCATCCTCGGCCTGGTCGTGCTGCTTGCCGCCGGCGGCGGCGGCGCGTGGTTCTTCATGTTTCGGGACAAGGGGGCCGACACGGCTCAGCAGCAGGCCAAGCCGCAACCGCCGAAGCCGCCGGTTTTCGTGCCGCTCGACGCCTTTACCGTAAACCTTTCCGCCGAACAGGGCGATCAATACCTTCAGGTGGCGGCAACGCTGAAGGTGCTCGAGCAGTCCGCCGCGGACGCCGTCAAGCAGTACATGCCGGAAGTCCGCCACAAGACCCTGGTGCTGCTATCCACCAAGAAAGCTTCGGAGATCACTTCCGGCGAGGGCCGCGAGCGGCTCGCAGAGGAAATCCGCCAGACGGCAAACAACGTGCTGCTCGCTGCCGCCGGCCGTCCGGTAAAACCGATTTTGCTCGACGTTCCGCGGCCGGCCGACGAGGCTGCGCCCGCCGAGGAAGCCAGGCAGGACAATGCCGCCGATGCGCCCAGGCCAGAGGGCGGCGCCACGCCCCCCGAAGGCACCCCGCCGGCCGATGCCGGCGCCGCGCCCGCCGCACCGGCCGCGGCGGCTTCCCCCGTTGCTGTCGCGGCCAGGCCGTCCACCATGCTGTCGAAAGCGGCCGAGGACGACCCTGTGCAAAGCGTGTTCTTCACGTCCTTCATCATCCAGTAGAAGACAGCGCGCCATGGCACAGGATTTTCTCTCCCAGGATGAAGTCGATGCCCTGCTGAAGGGCGTCGCGGGCGAGACCGACGAGCCGGAGAAGGCCGAGGAAACCGGCGGCATCCGCAAGTACGACGTCGGCCGCCAGGAGCGCATCGTGCGCGGCCGCATGCCGACGCTGGAGCTCATCAACGAGCGCTTCGCCCGCTATCTGCGCATGGGCCTCTTCAACTACATGCACCGCACGACGGAAATCTCGCTCGGGCCGATCCGCGTGCAGAAGTACAGCGAGTTCATCCGCAACCTGGTGGTGCCGACCAATCTCAACCTGGTGCAGTTCCGTCCCCTGCGCGGCACCGGCATGATCGTCTTCGACCCGAACCTGGTGTTCCTCGTGGTGGACAACATGTTCGGCGGCGACGGCCGCTTCCACACCCGCGTCGAGGGGCGCGACTTCACGCCGACCGAGCAACGCATCATCCAGGGCTTGCTGAACGTGGTGTTCACGGAATTCGAGAAGGCCTGGAAACCGGTCTACGAGCTGAAGCTGGAATACGTCCGTTCCGAGATGAACTCCCAGTTCGCCAATATCGCGACGCCGAGCGAGATCGTCGTGGCCGTCACCTACTCGCTGGAGTTTTCCGGCTCGACGGCGGAGATGCACTTGTGCCTGCCTTACTCGATGGTCGAGCCGATCCGCGATCTGCTCTACAGCTCGATGCAGAGCGACCACCTTGTCTCCGACAAGCGCTGGATCGGCACGCTGACCCGGCAGCTGCAGTCAGCGGAGGTGGAACTGGTGGCCCATCTCGGCGCCACGCAGATCACGCTCGGCCAGATTCTCAAGATGAGGTCAGGCGACGTCATCCCGTTCGACATCGAGGAGACGATCACCGCCGAGGTGGACCATGTGCCGGTGATGGAATGCCGCTACGGCCTGCAGCACGGCCAGTACGCGCTGAGAGTGGAGCGCTTCATCGCGCCCGATAAAACCGAGAAGCGATAGGAAAACCAGGAGGCATGACCATGTCCGATACCGATACCAAAGAGCAGGTGAGTGAAGACGATTGGGCCGCCGCCATGGGTGAGCAGGCATCCGCCGAAGCCAAGGCACAGCCGGCCGACATCTTCCAGCCGCTCGGCGAGGGCGCCAAGACCGGAGCCATGCAGGATTTCGACATGATCCTCGACATCCCGGTGCAGATGACCGTCGAACTGGGGCGCACCAAGATCGCCATCCGCAACCTGCTGCAATTGGCGCACGGCTCGGTCGTCGAGCTCGACAACATGGCCGGGGAGCCGATGGATGTGCTGATCAACGGCACCCTCATCGCCCAGGGCGAAGTGGTGGTGGTGAACGACAAGTTCGGCATCCGCCTCACCGACATCATCACGCCGAGCGAGCGGATGCGGAAGTTGAATCGCTAGCCGCACTTTCCCTGAATAGCGGCAATTTTCGCCGCCTAATCCCCGCCTCGTCCCGGCACCGGCGGCAGTAATCTGCCGCCATGCGCAAATTTTCCCTGCTGACGCTTGCCGCCCTGCCGGGCGCCGCCCTGGCGCAGACGGCGCTGCCGGATGCTGGCGCCAGCCTGTTCCAGGTGGTCATCGGCCTGGGCGCGGTAATCGCCGCCCTCATCGGCGGGATCTGGCTGCTCAAGCGCGTTTCCCACGCGCACGGCGCCGCAGCAGGCGGGCTGCGCGTGATCGCCGGCGCCTCCGTCGGACCGCGCGAACGGGTGGTGCTGGTCGAAGTGGAAGACACCTGGCTAGTCGTCGGCGTCGCGCCCGGACAGGTGAATGCCCTGCACCAGATGCCCAAGGGCACAGTCTCGGTCGCGCCACGCCCCGAAGGAAATCCCCTTGGGGCGCCCGTCCGGGCGGGCATGGATTTCGGCGCCCGCCTGAAACAGATCATGGCACGCAGACATGCGGACTAGAAACCTCCTCGCGCTCGGCCTTGCGCTCGGCCTGCTCGCACCCATCGCCGCCCTGGCCCAGGGCCTGCCGGCCCTGACCAGCACGCCGGCGGCGGGCGGCGGCCAGACCTACACACTGTCGATCCAGACGCTGCTGTTCCTCACGGCGCTGACCTTCCTGCCGGCGATCCTGCTCATGATGACGGCCTTCACGCGCATCATCATCGTGCTCTCGCTGCTGCGCCATGCGCTCGGCACGCAGACCTCGCCGCCCAACCAGGTACTGGTCGGGCTGGCCCTGTTCCTCACCTTTTTCGTCATGGCGCCGGTGGCGGACAAGATCTACGCCGAGGCCTATTTGCCGATGACGGAAAACAGGATCGGCTTCAACGAGGCGCTCGAGCGCGGCGCGGGGCCGCTGAAGGCCTTCATGCTCAAGCAGACGCGCACGGCCGACCTCGGCCTGTTCTCGCGCATCGGCAACACTCCCAAGGTGGACAAGCCCGAGGACCTGCCCATGCGCATCCTCATCCCGGCCTTCGTCACGTCCGAACTGAAGACCGCCTTCCAGATCGGCTTCATCGTTTTCATTCCCTTCCTCATCATCGACATGGTGGTGGCGAGCGTGCTGATGTCGATGGGCATGATGATGATGTCGCCGGTGATCGTCTCCCTGCCGTTCAAGGTCATGCTGTTCGTGCTGGTGGACGGCTGGAACCTGATCGTCGGCTCGCTCGTGCAAAGCTTCGGATGACGGACATGACTGCCTATCCCCCAGCCCCTTTCCCGAGGAAAGGGGTAACGATGATTCAGCCGCGCGAAACGCAGCTTCCGGTTGCTGGCTTTCTCCCTCCTTGGGGCGGCACGGCGGAGGCAGAACCATGACCCCTTCCACCGTCATCGAAATCGGCCGTGTCGCCGTCGAGGTCACGCTGCTGATCGCCACGCCGATGTTTCTCGCCGCCCTCGTCACCGGCCTGGTGGTCAGCATCTTCCAGGCGGCGACGCAGATCAACGAGGTGACGCTCACCTTCGTGCCGAAGATGGTCGCCATGTTCATTACCCTCATGCTGGCCGGCCCCTGGATGCTGACGCTGATGACCGACTACATGCGCCGGCTGTTCGAGTCGATCCCCGGCATGATCGGATAGCAAGATGGCCCGCCCCCCCCACCCCCCCCTCACGGGGGAGAGCCCGCTTGATCGCTGCGCTCAAGTATTACGGGTCGCACTGAATTACCGCGGATGGTATGCGCCTCCGGCGCTTGCCGTCTCGCCTTGGGGCACCCCTGGAGTACTTCTTCAGGGCGGCTTCGCCCGCCCTTCTGGGCGCCGCCCGGCGGCGAGACTACGTTGATTTCGGTCACCGACGCGCAACTCGACGCCTGGCTGGCCGCCTTCCTCTTCCCGCTGGCGCGCATCCTCGGCCTCGTCGCCGCGGCGCCGGTGTTCAACAACGCCGCGATGCCGATTCGCGTCAGGCTGGTCGTCGGCCTGGCCATCACGCTCGCCGTGGCGCCGGCCCTGCCTGCCTTCCCCACGGTGGCGCCCGCCTCCTGGGCCGGCCTGGCCATCCTCGCCCAGCAGAGCCTGATCGGCATCGCGCTCGGCTTCACCCTGCGCCTGGTCTTCGCCGGCATCGACCTCGCCGGCGAACTGATCGGCCTGCAGATGGGCCTCGGCTTCGCCGTCTTCTACGACCCGCAAAACGCCACGCAGTTGCCGATCGTCGCCGAACTGGTGGGCCTGCTGGCGCTGCTGATTTTTCTCGCCCTGAACGGGCATCTGATGACGCTGGCGCTGCTGACCGAGAGCTTCACCGTGCTGCCGGTCGGCGCCACCCCCCTCTCGGCGGCGGGCGGGGAAACCCTGCTGCGCTGGTCGGCATCGATCTTCTCGATCGGCGTGCTGCTGGCCCTGCCGCTCATCAGCGCCCTGCTGATCGCCAACATCGCGCTGGGCGTGCTCACCAAGGTGGCGCCGCAGCTCAATCTCTTCGCCGTCGGCTTCCCCGTGACCCTGATGGCCGGCTTCGCGATGCTGGCGCTGACGATGCCCTACTTCGCGCCGACGATGGAACGCCTGTTCGAGCAGGGCTACGAAGCCGTGAGCGCGGTGATGCACGCCGCATCGGCAGGCCGATGAGGCTCTCTCCGCCTAGGGACGGGGGACCGGCTGGGCCGGTCCGGCTGACCTGCTGATGCGGATGGTGCCTTCGGCGAAGCGATAGGCGCCGATCACTTCCGATTCGATCCCCTCGGAATAGTCCATGACGTCGTAGCCGGCGAACCCCCCCTGCCGGACGATCTGCTGCGCATTGCGCTTGAAGACGCGGCCGGCCTCGCCGTCGCCGCCCGAGCTGCGGAAGCGCTTGGAGCGCATGGTGATGCTGAAGGTGTCGTCGGACACCCGGCGCAATTCCCCCTCCCAGTTGGGCGCCAGCGGATCGACGAAATAGTAGACCGCCACCCCGATCAGGAGGTTTTCCAGCGTGATGCTGATGTTGGGCGTCAGCTTGAGCGTCGCGTCGGGAACGATGGGATTGGCGGGCACGGAATAGCGGGCGTTGCCGCTGCTGTCGATCTTGCGTGAAATCAGGCCTGCATCGAGCGAATCGCTCACGCTCTGAACCGGGTGATAGCAGCCGCCGGCCAGCAGGCTCGCGGCGGCGAAAGTCAGCCGCCACAGTACGGCGATGCCGACTTCGGCGTGGAATCGCTCAGACATAGTTGAACAGCGACAGCCCGGTGACCTTGAGGAAGGACTTCTGCGCCGCCTCGAGATAGCCCTGCTCTTGCGTCAGCCGGCTGATGGCATCGGCGTAGTCCAGGTCGCGCAGGCGGGACAGGGTTTCCTCGTAATTCAGATGCAGGCTCTCGCCGGCCTCCGCGAGCGATTCGATTTCATTCAGTCGCGAGCCGATCCCGGCGCGCACGCGCAGGATGTTGTCCTGCGCCTGATCCAGATTGCCCAGGGCAAAGCCGATGCGGTTGGCCAGCAGAGTGTTGCCGTTGCCGCTGGCGGTGGATGCCTCCAGCGCCGTGATCAGGTTGCCGAGCGTGACGAACAGGCTCTGGCTGGAGCTGGCGTCGACAGCGAAAGTGTCGCCGTCGGCCGGGTTGCCGGTGATGACGACCTGCGCGCCGAAATCGAAGGCCGGTTCCGCGCCCTGGCTCTTCAGGGAAATGGCCTGGCCCGGCGCAAACACGCGGGGATAGGGCGCCGCGCCCGGCGCGGCGCCCGTCAGCAGGGAATTGCCGCTGACGTTGTCCACGATGTCGTAGGTCGTCACCGGCGGCGTGGTGCTGCCGTCAACCGCGAAACGGAGGGTGTAGTCCTTGTTGTTGCCGGCGGCATTCCACAGGGCCGGATCCGTCACGGCTCCGGCGTCGATGATCCCGCTGCCGACGTTGGCGGCAGTGACCGACGTGGCGAAGATGCCGTTGCCGTTGCGGATCCGCATGAAAATATCGCTGCCCGAATCGCTCACCGCAACCTGGCGCGAAGCGGACACCTGCAGCAGGCGCCGGCCCTCGTCGCCCGCATAGACGACGCCGGTGGCGACGCTGCCGGAGAAGGGCGTGGTGTCGCCCATGTAACCCGAGAAGAGGTGCTGGCCGGAGCCGTCCGTGGCATTGGCCAGGCCCAGCAATTCGTCGAATCGCTGGCGAAGTTCTGTGGCGATGCTGGCGCGGTCCCGGTCGGTCAGCGCCCCGCCGCCGCCCTGCACGGCCAGCGTGCGCACGTTGCGGATCAGGTCGCCGACCGCCTCCAGGCGGCCTTCCTCCAGACCGAGATTCTCGCCGGCCGTTTTCTGGTTGGCCTGATACAGCGCGTTGGTGTTCCGCGACTGTTCCACCTCCAGCGCGCGCGCGGCGGCGACCGGGTCGTCCGCCGGGGTCAGGATGCGCCGGCCGCTCGCCACCTGCTGCTGGGTATGCAGCAGCGCCGAAGTCTGCTTCTGGATCGAGGCCAGCCCCGCGCTGAAGATCATTCCGCTGGATATGCGCATAACGCTGCCTCCGCTGGGCTGCTCCGAGGAGGCAGCAAGTCATCATCCGGAAGCCGCGCCCGGCGCGGCTGAACCAAAGTCATCCCTTTCCTCGGGAAAAGGGTCGGAGGATTGTTCGTCATTGCTTATCTGCCGAGGGCAAGCAGTGTGTCGAACAGCCGGGTGGCGATCTCGATCATCTTGCCGGAGGCCTGGTAGGCCTGCTGGTAGCGCAGCAGGTTGGCCGCCTCCTCGTCGAGATTCACCCCGGAGAGCGACTGCTGCGCGTCCTCCGCCTGCTTGAGAATGCTCTCCTGCGCGATGATCGTCACGCCGATCTCGCGCGTCTTGTTGCCGATATCGCTGACGATCTGCGAATAGGCCGACTGGTAGCTGGCGGTGCCGCCGGCCAATGTCTTGCCGGTCTGCAGGCCGGCCAGCAGGAGCGCATTGCGGTTGTCGGAAACGCCGGCGCTGTTGGCCGAGACGGTGAACACGTCGCCCGCGGCCGGCGTGCCGCTGATCTGGATCGTCCAGCCGTTGTAGGTGATGCTGCCGCCGGCCGTGAAGGCGACGTTGGCCGGGTTGCCGGTGCCGACCCCATTGACATCGAAGGTCGTCGGCGGGTTGTCGAAGGTGATGGTCACCGTCTGCGCCAGGTTGGCATTGACCGGCGGCGGTCCGTTCACGCTGCCGGCGCCGATGCTGCCGGTGCCGGTGTTGCCGGTGCTGGCCGAAGTGCGGATCGGCGCCGCGGCGGCGATGCTGCGCGCGTCGGTCAGCGCCACGGCTATGCCGCCGGCGGCCGTTCGCGTCGGCTGGATGAGGAAGGTCGCGCCATTGGCCGGCTCGCCCGCGACGGCGATGGCCAGCCCGTCGACCGAGGCGGGAAGCGCCGCGTTGCTGACCAGGGTCGTGTTGTCGGAAAGGCGCAGCAGAGTGTAGTTGCCGCCGCCGTTGGAAGTCAGGCGGTAGTCGCTGGTGGTCAGGGCCGAGGCGCTGCCGACGGAGACGCTGACTGTGCCGGGCAGCGTGGTCGGCGCAGGATTGGCCGGACTGTTCGGATAGATCACCTGGGGCGCCGGCACCGAGAAGAAAGCGCCGCCGAGGGCACCGGTCAGGTCCTGGCCGAGGCGGTGCTGGGCGTTGAAGGTCTCGGCGAGTCCGATAACAATGCGGCCGAGGGCGTTCTGTGCCGAATTCAGGCTCTCGCTGCGGAAGGCAAGCAGCCCGCCCAGCGTGCCGCCGGTAAGCATGGATTCCGGCAGGGCCGCCGTCCCGCCGCTCGCCAGGGTAATGCCGACGGTCATGCGGGAGGCGTCCTCGCCGGACTGGATCGCCGCCAGACCGAACGACCGGGCGCCGACCACCACCGCCTGGCCGTTGCCGACGAAGACGCTGAGGCTGCCGTCGGACTCGGCGACCGTCGTCACGCGTATTTCCTGGTTCAACTGGGCGACGATCTGATCGCGCTGGTCGAGCAGGTCGTTGGCCGGCTGACCCGGCCCGGCGGCCTGGGCCAGGGTGATGCGCTGGTTCAGCTCGGCGATCTGCGTGGCGTAGGAATTGATGTTGCCGATGGTGCTGCCAAGCTGGGTGTCGACGCCGTCGCGGATCTCGTTGAGCCGGCCGTCAACGCTCTGGAAGCGCGCGGTGAGCGCCTGCGCCATGGACAGCATGGACTGGCGGGCCGGGATCGATGCCGGATTGGCGGCGACCTCATGCACGCCACGGAAGAAATCGTTGAGTGCGGCGGACAGGCCGGCGCTCGAATCGGCCAGCAGGCCGTCGATCTGGCGGATCTGGTCGGCATAGGCATTCAATTCCGAGAGCCGCGTCTGGGCCGTCAGCGACTGGGCGGCCAGGAACTGGTTGTAGATGCGCCTTACCGTCACCACATTGGTGCCCTGGCCGAGGAAGCCGGCACCGGTGAATTGCGGCGTGTTGGTGCCCTGGACGATCTGCTGGCGGTTGAATCCGGGTGTGGAGGCGTTGCTGATATTGTGGCCGGTCGTCAGCAGCCCTGCCTGGGCCGCCGCCAGTCCCGATACGCCGATATTGAAAACGCTTGTGCCCATGTCAGATCCCGCTTTCAGTCGTTAACGGCATGCGCCCGGAAAACTTGCGTCATCCGGTCAGGCCGGTTCGCAACGCCTGCCCGCCGATGATGCGTTCCAGCTTGGCTGCGTACATCGGGTCCGTGGCATACCCGGCCCGCTGCAGGCTGCGGGCAAACCCTGCCGCATCCTGCTGGTTCAGCACGTCCGCATAGCGCGGATTGGAAGACAGCAGGTTCGCGTAATCGCGGAAGGCTTCGGCATAGGAGCCGTAGGCGCGGAAACGCTCCACGCTCTTCTGCGCCACGCCATTCACGTACTCGGTGGTGGTGGCCTCCGCCACGGCGCCCTGCCAAGAGCGCCCGGCCTTGATGCCGAACAGGTTGTGCGTCGTCGTGCCGTCGGAGAAGCGCAACTCCGACCGTCCCCAGCCCGTCTCCAGCGCTGCCTGGGCGATCATGAAATGCGCCGGGATGCCGGTGGCGCGACTCGCCTCGCCGGCATGCGGCCACAGGCGATTGACGAAGTCGCGCGCCGGCGCCGGCACGTTGAGCTCCCTCTCTGCGCCCGACGGGGAGAGGGCAGGGGTGAGGGGTTGTGCGCCGGCAGCGGCAGACGGCCCTCTCACTCCGGCCCTCTCCCCCGCAGTCGCGGGGGAGAGGGGGATATCTTGCGGCGGCAGGCCGCGCGCCAGTTGTTTCTCGATGATGGCGGACAGCCCGGTGCTGCCCTTCGCGGACAGCGTCTGCGCCAGTTGCTGGTCGAGCATGGACTGGTAGAGCCGCGACTGTTCGCTGTCGAAAATGCCCTCCTTGGGCGAAGCGTCGCGCATGGCCTTCAGCACCATCTGCAGGAACACCGCCTCGAACTGCTGGGCGGCGCTCCTCAGCGCGGCGCGCGGATCGTCCTTGGCCAAACGCCGGGTCTGCGCCAGGCTGTTGACGTCGATGGCGAGTTGGTTGGCAATGTCGGTCTGAATCATGACGGGCGCGGCCGCGGCCTCAGATGATTTCCAGCTCGGCACGCAGCGCGCCGGCGGCCTTCATGGCCTGCAGGATGGCGATGAGATCGAGCGGGCTGGCGCCGATGGCGTTGAGCGCCTTGACCACTTCGGACAGCGAGACACCGGCCTTCAGGGTGAGCAGGCTGCCCGCCTGCTGCGCAATCTGGATGTCGGCGCGCTCGGTGACGACGGTCTGGCCGCCCGAAAGCGGTGCCGGCTGGCTCACCTGCTGCTCGGAGGAGACCGTCACCGACAACCCGCCGTGCGCCACGGCGCAGGTGTCGATGGTGACCGACTGGTTCATCACCACCGAGCCGGTGCGGCCGTTGACGATCACCTTGGCCGCCAACTGCTGCGCCTGGACCTCGATGTTTTCGATGCGGCCGAGGAAGGCGACACGCAGATCGGGATCGACAGGTGCGCGCACGCGGATGCGACGACCATCCACGGCACTCGCGGAGCCGACACCAACCTGGCGATTGATCGCCTCGGCCACGCGGCCGGCGGTGCCAAAATCCGTGCTGTTCAGTTCGAAGTGAACGAATTCACCCTCGCCCAACGGCGTCGGCACAGTGCGCTCCACCGTCGCGCCGCCGGCGATGCGGCCAACGGAGAGATGGTTGATCTGCACCTTGGAGCCGCCCGCCGAGGCGCCCGCGCCGCTGACCAGCACGCTGCCTTGGGCAACGGCATACACATTGCCGTCAGCGCCTTTCAGCGGCGTCATCAGCAGCGTGCCGCCGCGCAGACTCTTGGCATTGCCCATCGAGGACACCGTCACGTCGATCTGCTGTCCGGTGCGCGCGAAAGCCGGCAGGGCCGAGGTGACCATCACCGCTGCAACGTTCTTCAATTGCAGCGAGGTTCCGGGCGGCAGGGTCACGCCCATGTTGGAGAGCATGTTGATGATGCTCTGCACGGTGAAGGGCGTCTGCGTCGTCTGGTCGCCGCTGCCGTCGAGGCCGACCACCAGGCCGTAGCCCAGCAGCTGGTTCTGCCGCACGCCTTGCATCGAAGTCAAATCCTTGATGCGTTCGGCGCGGGCCGCGCCTCCCAGAACAATGCCCAGCGCCAGCAGAATGCCTGCCAGCAGTCTTCCCGGTTTCATGCCTTGCTCCTCCTCATGCCGTTCTCCTCGCGCCTCGCTAGAAAGGCATGAAGGTCAGGAAAAACCGCGCCAGCCAGCCCATCACCTGCGCGGAATCGATAAAGCCGTTGGCCTTGTATTCGATGCGCGCGTCGGCCACCTGCGTCGACGTGACGGTGTTGGCGGCGGAAACGTTGGCTGGATTGACAACGCCCGAGAAGCGGATGAATTCCTCGCCCTGGTTGATCGCCACCAGCTTTTCACCGGAAACGAGCAGATTGCCGTTCGGCAGCACCTCGATCACCGTGCAGGTGATGGTGCCGGTGAAGGTGTTGTTGGCGGCCGACTCGCCCTTGCCGGAGAATTTGCTGTCGTGGCTGGCCTCGACGTTCAGCCCCTGGAAGGACTTGCCCGGCACCTTGAACAGCGTCGGCACGCTGACCTCTATGTCCTGCGAGCGCTCGGCGCCGGTGTTGGATTTCTTCGCCGCCTGGGTCTTCTCGACGATGTTGATGACAAGGGTGTCGCCGACCATGCGCGCGCGCCGATCCTCGAAGAGCGGGCGGGCGAAACTGGCCTGATAGATGGCGCCGTTGTTCGGCAGCATCTCGTTGCGCGCGGCCGGCCGCGCCGTCATCGGCTGGTGCACCGCCGTGGGCGGCGTGCTGGTGACGCAGCCGGCGAGGGCCGCCGTGCCGAGCAGGATGACTATTACCTTGCGCATTTTCTCTCCTTGCTCCCCACGCTTCGCCGATTACAGCTGCGTCAGGCGCGCCAGCATCTGGTCGGATGTCTGGATCGAGCGGGAATTGATCTCGTAGGCCCGCTGCGTCGTGATCATGTTCACCAGTTCCTCGACGACGTTCACGTTCGACGTCTCGACATAACCCTGATTGAGCAGTCCGACGCCGTTGGTGCCGGGGGTGTTTGGCGACGCGGTGCCGCTTGACGCCGTTTCCAGGAACAGGTTCTGGCCCATGCTTTGCAGGCCACCGACGTTCACGAAGCTGGCCAACTGGATCTGGCCGACCTGAACCGGGGTCGGCGAGCCGGACTGCAGCACCGTGATGACGCCATCAGTGCCGATGCTGATGGACAGCGCGTTGGAAGGAATGGTGATCGCCGGCGAGAGCGGGTAGCCGTTGGCGGTGACGATCTGCCCCTGGCTGTCCTTCTGGAAGGCGCCGTCCCGCGTGTAGCCGACGGTGCCGTCAGGCAGCTGGATCTGGAAGAAGCCTTCGCCCTGTATGGCGATGTCGAGTGAGTTGCCGGTCTGGGTCAGGTTGCCCTGGGTGAAGTTGCGCTCGGTGGCCACCGGCCGCACGCCGGTGCCGATCTGCAGGCCGGAGGGAATCTGCGTCTGCGCGGAACTGGAGGCACCCGGCTGGCGCAGCGTCTGGTAGAGCAGGTCTTCGAACACCGCACGCGCGCGCTTGAAACCGTTGGTGCTGACGTTGGCGAGATTGTTCGAGGTGACGTCGAGCTGGGTCTGCTGGGCATCCAGGCCGGTCTTGGCGATCCAGAGGGAGCGAATCATGTCGTTTTCTCCGATTAGCGGGTGGCCAGCAGCTGTGCCGCGGCGCGGTCGTTCTGCTCGGCGGTGGACAGCAATTTCAATTGCATCTCGAACTGGCGCGCCAGCGAGATCATGGCGACAAGCTGGTCGACCACATTCACGTTGCTGCCTTCCAGGTAGCCCGACACAACCTGCACGTTAGGATCGACCGGGGCGGCACTGCCGTCGCGCAGGCGGAACAGGCCGTCGGCGCCGCGCACCAAATCGGCTTCCGGCGGATTCACCAGCTTGAGGGTGCCGACCTGGGTGACGGTGTTCTGCGCGCCGCTGGTCGGCTTGAGCGAAATCAGGCCATCCTTGCCGATGGATACCTCGCTGTCGGGCGGAATCGAGACCGGCCCGCCATCACCCTGCACCGGGATGCCGTTGCGCGTCTGCAGCACGCCGTTGACATTGATCTCCAGGCTGCCATTGCGGGTGTAAGCCTCGGTGCCGTCGGGCATGGCCAGGGCGAGCCAGCCCTGCCCCTGCACGGCGACATCCAGCGGACGGCCGGTCTGCGTGATCGGTCCCGGCGTCATGTCGTTGACGACGCTGGCATCCACGGCAAAGGCGCGCGTCGGCATCGACTCGCCGACGACCGGCACGGCGCGCAGTCGATGCTCCTCGGCGCGGAAGCCGGAGGACACGGCATTGGCGAGGTTGTGCGCGATGGAGGCCTGGCGCCCGAACATGTGCTTGGCGCCGCTCATGGCCGTGTAGATCAGCTTGTCCATTTCGTCCCTTGCTCCGTAGGTCGGGCTTCAGCCCGACATCAGCGCCGGCTGTCGGGCTGAAGCCCGACCTACGGCGATTTACCGCAGGTTCACCAGGGTCTGCAGGATCTGGTCCTGGGTCTTGATCGACTGCGCGTTGGCCTGGTAGTTGCGCTGCGAGGTGATCATGTTCACCAGTTCGGCGGTAAGGTCGATGTTGGATTCCTCGACGGCGGCAGACTGCAGCGCGCCGAGACTGCCGCTGTTGGGCGCGCCGACCAGCGGCTGGCCCGAGGCGGCCGTCTCGCCCCACTGGTTGCCGCCGAGCGACTGCAGGCCGTTCGGATTGGCAAAGTTGGTCAGCACGATCTGACCCAGGTCGCGCGACTGGCCGTTCGAATAGCGTCCCTGCACGATGCCGTCAGGGGAGATGCTGAGTCCGGACAGGCGGCCCGAGGTATAGCCGTCCTGCGTCAGCCGGTTGACGCCGAAAGTCGAGCCATATTGCGTCGAGCCGCTGAAGTCGATCGCGACGGACAGGTTGGCGGCGCCGTTGGTCAGCGCGTAGTTCAGGGCGCCGAGCGGCATGGCGGTGGTCAGCGTGCCGGTGTTGTCGAAGGCCAGCGCCGTCGGGCCGGTCTGGCTGGCCGCGTTCGCATCGAGGATGCTGTACATCGCCCACGTATTGGCCGCGGTCTTGCGGAAATACAGCGACTGGATATGCGCGTTGCCCAGACTGTCGTACAGCGTCATCGCCGTCGAGCTGTTGTAGGTGGTGGGATCGGTATAGTTGAATGCCCCCGGCACCGTGGCGCGCGAATCGAGGTTGAGGCCGATGTTGCCGGCGGTGGTTGCATTCGGCGTCAGGTCGGCGCTGCTGACGACGAGGTCCACCGGGCTCGACGGCACGATGACGCCGCTGGCATTGGCCAGGTAGCCGGTCAGGTGCGCGCCTTCGCCATTGACCATGAATCCATTCCTGTCGACCAGGAACTGGCCGTTGCGCGAGAAGGTGATCGCGCCGTTGTTGCTCAGCCGGAAGAAGCCCTGGCCGTTGATGGCGACGTCGAGCGGGTTGTTGGTGACGCTGATATTGCCCTGCGTGAAGTTCTGCTTTATCGCTGTGAGATTCACGCCGATGCCGCTCTGGGCGGAACCGCCGCCCGAGACCGACGCGGCGAAGACATCCGCGAATTGCGCCGTAGCGCCCTTGAAGCCGATGGTGGCGGCATTGGATACGTTGTTGCTGACGGCATCGAGTCCCTTGGCTGCCGCATTCAGTCCGCTCAAACCCTGCTGGAAGCTCATCGCATTCTCCTTGAATTACAGAATTTCCCTGACATCCGACATCCTGAAGGCACCGAGCGTGCCGACATTCAGGCTGACACTCTGGCCGGTGCGCGCCACGCTGGACACGATGCCCAGCTCCAGTGCCGTCGCACTCACCTTGGCTTCGCCGCGCTGCGCGCTTACCGCAATCGAATAGGCTCCATCGGCCGCCTGCACGCCGGCGTCGGTCGTGCCGTCCCAGGAGAAGCCGTGGCTGCCGGCATTCCTGCCGCCCAGCTCGATGTTTTTCAGGGCGATGCCGCTGGCGTCCCTGATGACGACGGTAACGCGATCGGCCGGCTCGGCCAGATCGATGCCGCCGATGGCCATGCCGCCAGCGAGCGAGAGACCCGAACCCGGCACCAGCACGCCGTGGCCGACCAGCGCAGCCGCCTGCATGGCCTGATTGTCGCTGTTCCCCTCGAGAATCATCTGCAGGGTCGCGTTCAGCTTCTCGATGCCATCCACCGTGCTGATCTGCGCCAGCTGAGAGGTCATCTGCGCGTTGTCCATCGGATTGAGGGGATCCTGGTTCTTCAACTGCGTCACCAGCAGCTTGAGGAATCGATCCTGGGAGTTGATCTCTCCGCTTCCGGTCTTTTTCTGGGCCGCATTCAGGCTGGCAAAAAGCGCCTGTGACGGATTGGCTGAAGCGGCTTGCTGGGTGGCGGTGGTCATGGTTCAGTCCTTATTGTCCGAGGGCCAGGGTCTTCTGCATCAGCGTCTTGGCGGTGTTCATCACCTCGACATTGCTCTGGTAGGCGCGCGAGGCGGAAATCATGTTCACCATTTCCTCGACCACGTTCACGTTCGGCATGGTGACGAAGCCCTGCTCGTTGGCGGCGGGGTTCTTCGGATCGAAGAGGATGCGCGGCGGAGCGAGATCCTCCACCACGCCGGTGACGCGCACGCCCAGGCCGCCGCCCTGGACGGGCTGGGCGGCGAACACCACCTGCTTGGCGCGATAGGGCTGGCCGTCCGGGCCGGCCACGCTGTCGGCATTGGCGAGGTTGCTCGCCACGGCGTTCAGGCGCATCGACTGCGCGGAAAGCGCGGAGCCGGCGATGTTGTAGACGTTGAGCATGCTCATGATGCCTCCCGCCGGGCCGCCCCGAGGGAGGCATCCGCCCCCTCGGGGGGCAGCGAACGAATGTGAGCGTGGGGGTAGTTCATTGCGTTATCCCTTATCTTTCCTGCATGGCCGACTGGAGCGTGCGCAGCATGCCGTTGATGAAGGTGATGCTGGCCTCGTACTGGATGGCGTTCTCGGCGAAGGCCGCCCGCTCGACGTCCATGTCCACCGTGTTGCCATCCACGCTGGACTGGCTTTCCGTGCGGTAGAGCAGCCGCGCGCCGCCCGGCGCGCTGCCGGTGGCAGGAAGATGCCCTGCCGCCGTCCTGGCCAGTTCAACCTGGCGGCCCCCGCGCCCGCCCATGGCCCCCTGCAGGCTGGCCTTGAAATCGATGTCGCGCGCCTTGTAGTGCGGCGTGTCCGCATTGGCGATGTTCGAGGCCAGCACTTCCTGCCGGTGGGCGCGCAGGGCCAGCGCCTTCTGGTGGACCCCCAATGCATCGTCGATCTGGTTGATCATTTGCGTCTCGCTTGCCGTTCGTCTGCCGTCTTCATTGCATCATCCGTGCCAGGCATCGTATTCCCGCGGATCCGGCAACGATTTGCCGAAAAGCGGGAGAAACCGCGGGTTATCCCGGACTTGAGCGGCAGCGCTTGTCGCCCGGCGGCAATAATTGCCGTGCCGCCGATGCATCCTTGCCAGACGGCTTTGAGCATGTTTGAATCCCTCATGTCATGCATCGAACACCCATGCCGTTCCCCATGAAGCGTCTTTCGTTCCTGCCGATCCTCTTCCTCGTCTGCCTCGCCGCGATCGCCCATGCCCGCCAGGAGCCGGCCGAGGTGAAGCGCGTCATAGAGGATTTCCTGCGCGTGCAGACGCGCGGCCTGCCCGGCCAGGCCAGCTTCGCCATCGGAATGGTCGACCCGAACAACAATCTGACGCCCTGCCCGGCCCTCGAGGCTTTCCTGCCGGTGGGCGGCCGCCCCTGGGGGCGCATCAACGTCGGCGTGCGTTGCCAGACCGAGGGCGGCTGGTCGATCTACGTGCCGGCCCAGGTCAGGGTGATGGGCGAATACTTCGTCACCGCCAAGCCGCTCGCCCGGGGACAGGCCATCGTCGCCGGAGACCTGGCCCGACGCAAGGGCGATCTGGCGGAACTGCCGGCCGGCATCGTCACGGAGGAAGCTCAGGCCATCGGCAAGACCCTCAATGTCAGCGTCCAGTCGGGCCAGGTTCTGCGCAGCGACATCCTGCGCGCACCGCATGTGGTGCGGCAGGGTCAAAGCGTGCGCGTCGTCTCGAAGGGCAAGGGCTTTCAGGTGGCGACCGAGGGCAAGGCGCTGAACAACGCCGTCGCCGGTCAGGTCGTCCAGGTACGCACCGCCTCCGGGCAAACGCTGTCCGGCATCGCCCGCGCGGACGGAACCGTGGAAGTAAGCCATTGACGCAGGAGATAAATATTGGCGTAGAATCATCCCGTTGTGGTTTTGGCCTAAAGTTTTTCCGGATCGTGCCGTTAGAAACACCTGAGGTCATCCAATTCGAGGAATAAAGCCGTGAAAATCGATAATTCAGTAAGTTCCGTTGGAGGCGTGCCCACCGGCGAATCCCGCCAGCGGCCCGGCAAGAGTTCGACCCCCGCGGCTGAAGCCTCCGGGGACAAGGTGGCGCTGTCCTCGCTGGCCGCCCGCATGCAGGAAGTCGAGGCCGCACTCGCCAACGTGCCGGTGGCCGACGCGGGACGGATCGCCGAAATCAAGCAGGCCATGGCCGAAGGGCGATTCCAGGTGGACGCCAGCAAGGTGGCGGACGGCCTGATCGAAAGCGTCAAGCAAATGATCGCCTCGCAAGCGCGCAGAGCGTGAGCGGCGGCAGCGGCGACTCTTCCCCTTTGCAGAACCTCCTCATCGAGGAAGCCGCGCGGTTGCGCGACTTCCTCGAACTTCTTGAAAAAGAACAGCAGACCCTGATCGACGGCGATGTCGAGCGGCTCATGGCGCTCGCCGCGGAAAAAACGGAAATTTTCGGACGTCTGGCGAAGCTGGGCGAAGCACGCGGCAAGGCGTTGGTTGCCGCCGGGCTCGCTGCGGACCGGCGCGGCATGGAAAGCTGGCTCGATCGCCATCCAGAGCTGGGCAGCGCGAAGCGCGATTGGCGGGAGCTGCTGGCCCTCGCGGAAAAATCCAGCGCCCTCAACCAGACCAACGGCAAGCTGATCGCCACCCGCCTTGCCAACAACCAGCAGGCGCTCTCCGCCCTGATGGCAGCCGCCAACCAGGCGGCGCTCTACGGCCCGGACGGCCAGGCCCACCCCCTCGGCGGCGGCCGCAGCCTCGGCTCGGTGTAGGGCCAGCCGGGCTCCGGCCCGCTACTCCCTGATCGGCAATTCCTTCAGATCGTCCGGATGCTGCGCCTCGATGAGGATGGTGACGCGGCGGTTGCGCGCGCGGCCTTCCTGCGTGTCGTTCGAGGCCACCGGACGCTGCTCGCCATAGCCCGTCGCGGTCAGGCGCTGCGGCGCCACCCCGGAATCGACGAACAGGCGCACCACGCTGGAAGCCCGTGCTCCGGAAAGCTCCCAGTTCGACGGAAACTGCAGGGTCGCGATCGGCGTCGGATCGGTGTGCCCCTCGACTGTGATGGGAAAGTCGGCCGTCGCCACGACATCGGCCACGGCGCGCAGCGCCTTGACCGCCGCGGGCTGCAACTGGGCTTCGCCGAGCGGGAACAGCACGCTGGCGTTGATCTCGACCGTGATGCCGCGCAGGCCTTCGGTGACGCTGACCTTGCCCTGCCTCACCAGCGGCGCCAGCACCTCCATGATCTCCCTGGCCATGTCGCGCATCTTTTCGCGCGTCTGCCGCTTGCGCTCCTCCTCCTTCGCGTCGGTGGGCGTGACCACGGGTTTCGCCTTGAGCTGCGGCAGGATCGGCAGCGTCGCGGGCGTCTTCGCACCGGGGGCGATCTGGTCGCCCCGGCTGTTGATGTTCACATTGCGGAAGGCCGCCACCAGCGAATCGGACAGGACGCGGTACTTGCCTTCGTTGACCGAGGACAGGGAGTACATCACCACGAAGAAGGCGAACAGCAGGGTGATGAAGTCGGCGTAGGAAACCAGCCAACGTTCGTGGTTTTCGTGCTCTTCGGCGCGGGCGCGACGGCGCATGGCAGTCTGATTGGATGGGCCAGACTGAAATAACGGCTGATGAGGCAGGAACTTGAAGACGGCACCGTGCAGTGGCGACTGACTTTCGGCCTTAAACGACATGCCCTTCGAGACGACTCCCTATGATGCGCAGGTGTGGCAGCGGCCAGCGCTGCGCGAAGTCAGCCTCCGCCGCAATCAACGGATCGGTGCCGCCGACAACGACATCGGTGATTACACAAGGTAGCCCTGAAGGCGGCTTTCTATGATCCGCGGATTGTCGCCGCTGGCGATGCCGATGAGGCCGTCGACGAACATTTCGCGCACGAGGGAGAGGCGCGAGACATGGGCGAGGAGCTTCTTGGCGATGGGCAGGAAGATGAGGTTGGCCGAGCCGACGCCGTAGATGGTGGCGACGAAGGCCACGGCGATGCCGGCGCCCAGCTTGGAGGGATCGGAGAGGTTTTCCATGACGTGGATGAGGCCCATCACTGCGCCGATGATGCCGATGGTCGGCGCGTAGCCGCCGGCCGACTCCCAGATTTTCGCCGCCAGCTTCAATTGGTCCTCCTGCGTGCCGATCTCGACTTCGAGCACCTCGCGCACCCGCTCCGGCTCCGCGCCGTCGACCAGCAGTTGCAGGCCGCGGCGCTGAAAGGGATCGTTCACCTCGACCAGGTGGGCCTCCAGGGCCAACAGCCCTTCCCTGCGCGCCGTGTGGCTCCACTCCGCCATGCGGTCGATCAATTCGCGCTGGCCGAGGACCGGCGGCGTGAAGACCCATTTCACCATGGCCATGCCCTGCATGAAGGTGGCGAAAGGGCTTTGCAGCATGACGGCGCCGAAGGTGCCGCCCATGACGATGACGAAGGCCGTCGGCTGGAGCAACGAGGACAGGTGGCCGCCTTCGAGAATCTGCCCGCCCAGGATGGCGGCGAGGCCGAGCAGCAGGCCGACGATGCTGATGGCGTCCATGGCGGGCCGTCAGCTCCGGCGGACGGCCGGCATCATTTCTTCACCAGCCGCGCACGCAGGCGGGCGACCGCCTGGCTGTGCAACTGGCAGATGCGCGATTCGGAAACGCCGAGGATCTCGCCGATCTCGCGCAGATTGAGCTCCTCCTCGTAATACAGTCCCATCACCGTCTTCTCGCGGTCCGGCAGGTCCTGGATGGCGCGGATCAGCACGTCGCGCATGTTCTTGTCGAGCAGCGCGGCGAGCGGATCGGCCTCGCTGCTGGGCAGGTGACGATCGAGATAATCGTCGTCATCGTCGCCGCCGAAATCTTCGAGGTGGATCAACTGGTAGCCGCGCGCGTCCTGCAGCATCTTCTGGTAATCGCCGAGCACCATGTCGAGCGACTTGGCCAGTTCGCCTTCCGTCGGCTGGCGGCCGTAGCGCTGCTCGAGTTGGCTGACGGCGGTCTCGATGCGCCGCATGTCGCGCCGCAGGCTCCTCGGCAGCCAGTCGTTCTCGCGCAGGCCGTCGAGCATGGCGCCGCGGATGCGCTGCACGGCGTAGGTTTCGAATTGCGCCCCCAGGCCTTCCTCGTAGCGCCCGACGGCGTCGATCAGGCCCAGCATGCCGTTCTGGATGATGTCCTCGACCTGCACGCTGGCGGGAAGACGGGCCATGAGGTGGTACGCGATCCGCTTGACCAGCGGCGCGTACTGCATGATGAGTTGGTCCCTGTCCAGGTTGCCGCTTGCGGTATACATCCGCCTGTTCCCTAGATGCTTGTCGTGCGAGCCGGAATGGGGTTCCACTATACCACCTGTTACGCCGCCGACGCGCCCCGAGAGCCGGGCTTGCCCTGCTCGAGGAAGTACTCCTGGGGTGCGCCCCGAGAGCCGGGCTTGCCCTGCTCGAGGAAGTACTCCTGGGGTGCGCCCCGAGAGCCGGGCTTGCCCTGCTCGAGGAAGCACTCCTGGGGTGCGCCGCGCAGGCGCTGCCGTGGAACATGGCGCCCGTTCCCCGCCACATCCCGCGACGTGTTCAGAATCGACTCGGCCAGGCAGTGATCGATGCCGCCCGGATCGCCCTGCGCCGCCAGGCTGCCGACCAGATCGAGCTCGATGCCCAGATGGCGGCGCGCCACATCGCTCAGGTTGGCGAATACGGTCTGTCCCTCGTCCAGGCTGGCGGCGCGCAAGACCGCGATGCTGAAGCGGCGGCAGTCGTGCCGATGCGCCAGGCGCTTCATCTGCGCATAGGCCTCGGTGATGGACGGGCCGTCGGGCGACACCGCGACGACGATGCGCTCGGGGCGCGGCACCAGCGGCGAGAATTCCGTCCCGGCACGTTCGGCCGCATCCACCAGGACGAAATCGACATCCTTCTGCAGGCGGCGCAGCCACTCCGCCAGGGCGCGCCGCTCCGCGGCGTCGAGCCGGTCGTGTTGCCTCGCCGCGCGCGCCGCCGGCAGCAGGCGAATCGAGGTCTCGGCCCGCAGCAGCACCTTGTTCGCGGGCACGTCGCGGTTGAGCGCCTGCATCAGATCGTAGTGCGAGCGCAGCCCGAAGGCGGCGGCCACGCTGTCCGCGCCGACATGCTCGTCGATGACGAGGACTTCCTTTCCGGCAGCGGCAAGGCCGCGCGCAAGGCCGGCCACCATGGCATTGCGCGCACCGTAAAAGCCGCCGGAACCGGCAAAGGCAATGGTGGCCGGCCCGCGCGCGCCGGCAAACAGTTTTCTCAGCCCCGCCGCCTGATCGTCGAACAGGCTAACCATGGAGCGCCCCATGCGGCCGCTCGCTGCGCCCCGAGAGCGGAGCTTGCCCCGATCGAGGAAGTGCTCCTGGGGTGCGCGCCGAACCCGCCGCCAGCAGCAGCCCGGCCTCGTCGCCGACCAGCCTGTGGGGCGAGTTCTCCGGCACGCCTTTCAGGGCGCGGTGCAGCAGGTAGGCGCGGTTGGGCATATGCAGATCCTCCGGCACACGCTGGCCGTTGGCGACGTAGTACAGCTCCAGCCGGTTGCGGATCAGCGCATCGATCGCCGGCGCCAGGCTCACCGCTTCGTCCACCTTGGTCAGGATGGCGCCGGCCAATTCGCTGCCGCCTGCATCCAGTCCGTAGGCGCGCACGACATCGTCGAGCGTGTCGCCGCGGCTGGTGGCATTCATCAAAAGCAGGCGCCGCACGTCGCCGGCGCCATCCAGCATCGCCGCCTGCTCGGCCACCATGCGGTCGCGCTGGCTCATGCCGATGGTGTCGATCAGCACCATGTGCTTGCCGGTGAGGTCGGCCAGGGTCCGCCGCAGGTCGGCGGCATCGCGCACCGCGTGCACCTGCACGCCGAGAATGCGGCCGTAGATGCGCAGTTGCTCATGCGCCCCGATGCGGTAGCCGTCGGTGGTGAGCAGCGCCACGCTGTCGGCGCCATGGCGCACCACGCAGCGCGCCGCCAGCTTGGCCGTCGTGGTGGTCTTGCCGACGCCGGTCGGGCCGACCAGGGCGTACACCCCGCCGGCATCGACGATCTCGTCGTCCGCGCCGGCCGTATGCAGATTGCGGTTGAGCACGCCCTTCAGCCAGTTGTGCCCCTCCTCCCGCGTGGCGTTCGCGGGCAGGCTGCCGACCAGGCGGCGCGCCAGTTGCGCGGAGAAGCCGGCATCGAGAAGATCCGTGAGGAGCAGGGCCTTCGCCGGCGCCTCGTGTCCAAGGCCGGTCCACGCGAAGCCGGCCAGTTGCTGCTCGATCAGACCCTTGATGCCGGCCAGTTCGCGCATCAGTTGTGCCCCCGGCTCGGAAAAATCGCCCGGGCCGCCCCCCGAGGGAGCCAAGTCAACCCCGGGGCGGCCCGGCGATTGACTTGTGCGCTGTCCCTCGCCGGAGGCCGCGACCGCGGCGCCGTCCTGGGGCGGCTGACTTTTGCGGACCTGCGGCCGGGCCGGCGCCGGCGCCGGTTTTGCCGCCGGCTGCCATTCGCGCACGACCTTCTTTTCCGCAGCGGCGGCCGGCGGGCGCGATCCCGCCGACAGGCTGACGGTGAAATCGTCGTCGGCATGCACGGCCGGGGCTGTTGCGGGAGCGGCGATCACGCCGCGATCAGGCGCCGATTCGCGGCATGGACGCCGCTCCCACGCGCCCCCCTGTTCCATCGGAATCTCGCTCGCCAGGACGGCGGTGATCTCGACGCCGCCGTCCGCGCTGCGGTTGGAGAGCACGATGGCGTCGGCACCCAATTCCTCCTTGACGCGGCGCAGGGCCTCGCGGGCGGTGGGAGCGAAGTAACGTTTGATGTTCATCATTTACCTCCGATGATCGCTGTGACTTTGATGGTGCGCGAATCCGGCACTTCGGCATTCGCGATGACTTTCAACTGAGGCACGGCGCGGCGCAGGAAGCGCGACAGCAGCCAGCGCAGTTGGCCCGGCACGATCAGCACGGCCGGCAGGCCGATCTCTTCCTGGCGCTGCGCGGCGGCGGTCGTCTGGCGCAACAGCGTGTCGGCCAGCCCCGGCTCGATGCCGCTGCCGTCCGGTCCCGCCGTCTGCACCGCCTGCAGCAGCACGCGCTCGAGCGAGGGGTCGAGCGCCATCACCGACAGCTCGGCATTGCCCGGATAGAGCTGCTGGACGATGGAGCGGCCCAGCGCCACGCGCACCTGCGCCGTCAGTTCGACCGCATCCTGGGTGCGCGGCGCATGCTCGGCGATGATCTCGATGATGCTGCGCATGTCGCGCAGCGTGACGCCTTCTTCGAGCAGGTTCTGCAGCACGCGCTGCACGATGGCGAGCGGGACCTGTTTCGGCACCAGGTCCTCGATGACCTTCGGCGCATCCTTGGCGATGTGGTCGAGCAGCGCCTGGGTTTCCTGCCGGCCGAGCAACTCGGCGGCATGGCTGAGGATGACATGGTTCAGGTGCGTGGCGACCACCGTGCTGGCGTCGACCACCGTGTAGCCGAGGGCATTCGCCTGGTCGCGCAGTCCGGCCTCGATCCAGGTGGCCGGCAGGCCGAAGGCTGGGTCTTTCGTCTGCGCGCCCGGCAGGGTGCCGGCGACGCGGCCGGGATTGATGGCGAGGAACATGCCCGGCCAGGCCTCGCCGGCGCCGACTTCGACGCCCTTGAGGGCGATGCGGTAGCCGTTCGGCCTGAGTTCGAGGTTGTCGCGGATATGCACCGGCGCGGAGAGGAAGCCCACTTCCTGGGCGAATTTCTTGCGCAGGCCGCGGATGCGCTTGAGCAGTTCGCCGTCCTGGCCCTTGTCCACCAGCGGAATCAGGCGATAGCCCACCTCCAGGCCGAGCACGTCGACCGGCGCGACGTCCGCCCAGCTCGCTTCCTGCGACTCGGTCGGCGCGGCCGCGACCGGAGCCGCCGGCTTTTCCTCCGCCGGCAGGCGCTTGCGCTGGATCATCCACCAGGCCAGTCCGCCGCACGCGCCTGCAAACAGCAGGAAGGCGAAATTCGGCATGCCGGGAATCAGGCCGAGGATGCCGAGAATCCCGGCGGTCAGCATCAGCACCTGGGGATTGGAAAAGACCTGGCTGACGAACTGCTGGCCGATGTCCTCGTCGGTGGCCACGCGGCTCACCACCAGGCCGGCGGCGGTGGAGATGATCAGCGCCGGAATCTGCGCCACCAGGCCGTCGCCGATGGTGAGCAGAACATAATTCTGCGCCGCCCGCGCCAGTTCCATGTCGTGCTGCAGCATGCCGACGATGAGGCCGCCGATGATGTTGATGAAAAGGATCAGGATGCCGGCGACGGCGTCGCCGCGCACGAACTTCGAGGCGCCGTCCATCGAGCCGAAGAAGTCCGCCTCCTGCGCGATCTCGGCGCGGCGCTTGCGGGCCTCGTCTTCGCCGATCAGGCCGGCATTCAGGTCGGCGTCGATGGCCATCTGCTTGCCGGGCATGGCATCCAGGGTGAAGCGCGCCGACACCTCGGCGATGCGGCCGGCGCCCTTGGTGATGACGACGAAGTTGATCAGCACCAGGATGACGAACACCACCAGGCCGACGGCGTAATTGCCGCCGACGAGGAACTGGCCGAAGGCCTCGATGACCTTGCCCGCCGCATCCGGCCCGGTGTGGCCTTCCAGCAGAACGATCCTGGTCGAGGCCACGTTGAGCGACAGGCGCAACAGGGTGGTGACCAGCAGGACCGTCGGAAAGATCGAGAAATCCAGCGGCTTCTTGGTGTACATCGACACCAGCAGCACCATCACCGCCAGCGCGATGTTGAAGGTGAAGAAGAGGTCGAGCAGGACCGGCGGCAGCGGCAACACCATCATCGACAGGATCATGATGATGAGCAGCGGCGCGCCGAGCTGGCGCAGGTTGCCGCCGCCGAACAAAGCCTTCAGGGTAAGTTCGCCGTTCATTCAAACACCCCCGTGCGTAGGTCGGGCTTCAGCCCGACTTCGGCGGCGGTTGTCCCCCAGGGATTTCCTTCGGTCATAGGGCTGAAGCCCGACCCACAAGGCCAACTCATTCCGCCACCCCCGGGTCAAGTTCCGCCGGCACCGGCAATTCTGCCGGCGCCTGCGGCGGACGACCGCCCTGGGCGAGCCATGCATTGAGCTGATACACGTAGGCCATCACCTCGGCGACGGCGCGGTAGAGCGCCGACGGGATGATGTCGTCGAGTTCGGTATGGGCGTACAGCGCGCGCGCCAGCGACGGCGCCTCCAGCAGCGGCACGCCGCTCTCCTGCGCGATTTCGCGGATTCTCTGCGCGATGAGGCCGCGCCCCTTGGCGACGACCCGCGGCGCCGGCATGTTCTCGTCGTAGGCGAGCGCCACGGCGAAATGCGTCGGGTTGGTGACCACCACCTGGGCCTTCGGCACGGCAGCCATCATGCGGCGGCGGGCGATCTCGCGCTGCTGGCTGCGGATGCGCGCCTTCAGCTGCGGATCGCCTTCCAGCTCCTTCATTTCCCGCCGCACCTCCTCCTTGCTCATGCGCAGCTTCCGCTGGTATTGCCAGAGCTGGAAAGGCACGTCGGCGGCGACGATGAGCAACATCGAGGCAACGATGAGCAGGGCGCTGTATAGGATCGTGCGCCCCACCGAATGCAGGCCGGCCTCGATCGGCTGGCCGATCAGGGCGAACAACTGATCCTTCTCGTTCAGGATGACCCACACCACGACGCTGCTGATCAGCAGCGACTTGAAGATCGCCTTGACCAGTTCGCTCACGCTGTTGATCGAGAACATGCGACCGAACCCCTTGACCGGATCGAGTCGCGTCCAGTCGGGCGCCAGCGCCTTGCTGGAAAAGTTCAGCCGGCCCAGCATGATGGGGCCGGCCAGCGCCGCCACCATCAGGATCAGCAGGAGCGGCCCGATCGAGGCGAGTGCCTCCCAAGCCACGGCGGCCAGAGCCGTCGTCGGGGCCTCCGGGGCAAAAGCGGCGGAGCGATCAAGCGTGAGGCCGCGGCTGACAAAACCGGCAATGCGCTGCGCCATCCAGCCCCCCGCCAGCCACAGCACGCCGGCCCCGGTGATCAGGACGAGAAAGGCCGACAGCTCGCGCGATTGCGGCACCTGGCCTTCTTCGCGCGCCTGCTCCAGCCGTCGCGGTGACGCTGGTTCGGTTTTTTCGAGATCGGAATCATCAGCCATGGCGGCGATTATTGCCGGCCCCGGCAATCGATGACGGCGGGAATAGGCGGGGGTTAACCGGCTATTTCAGGAAAAACAGGTGGAGATCAAGTCTCCTGCGTGACGGGAGGTCAGTATCTTCCATCGCGTCGGGCGACCAGCGCCCGCAAGACGCCCGTCTGCTCGTCGAGTTGCTGCAGATGGCCGGCAAGGGCCTCGAGCCGGTCGCCCAGCATGCGGGACAGCTCGCGCGCCGCCATGGCCGGGCTGCCGGAGACGGCACGCACCTGATCGATGTGTGCCTGCAGGTCGCGCAGGCACTGTTCGGATTCGGGCCGCTCGGCGATGAAGGCGGAGAGGATGCGCTTGCGCTCGCGGAAGTATTCCGCCGGGTCGCGCGCCGCCAGGTCGCGCCATGCATCGAAATCGAAACGGGACAAGATGGATTCCGTGGGAGGCGTGGCGTTATTTCACCACGCGCGCGGATGGATCACAATGATTTCGTTGAATTGGCCGGTGTGCCGGCCGATGTGACTTGTTGCAGAAGCAGCTCCACGGCGGCGGCAAGGCTTTCCGCGGCGTGGGCCGCCTGAACGGCCGATCCGCCCAGCGCCTCCATTTCCCCGGTCGCTTCCGCATCGAGACCGGCACCCGCCGATTCAAAGGCGGCGTTCAGCGCCAGCAGCCTGGATTGCGCGGCAATCTGCCGCGCCTCTTCCAGAGCCAGGCGCAGCACGGTTTCCTGCACCCCGGCAGGCGGCGCTTCTTCGGGCGATGCCTGGCGGGCGATTGCATTGTTCATGCTGCCTCCATGGTCATGCCGCCTTGACGAGCAGTTCGTCGCTCAGGAATATCCGGCGCGCCACGCCCCGGTTGTCGCCCAGGTCGTTCAGCAGTTCCTTGACGTCGAGGATCAGCACGATATGTCCGTTCGCCAGCGTGGTGACGCCCGCCACCCCCTTGGGCCGGAAACCCTCGAGCGACTTGATCACCGCGTCGTCGCGGCCGGCGAAGTTGTCGATGGCGAGAATGAAGCTGGTCTCGGCCGTCTGCATCAGCACGCCGTACTCGGATGCCTTCTCCTGCGGCCAGCCGATGAGGTAGTTGAGCGGATAGACCGGCAGCACCTCGCCGCGCACGACCATGGTGGCGCGGCCGCCCACCTCCTGGATCTCGCCCGGCACGATGGGCAGGATCTCGCGCACCATCGACAGCGGCACGGCGAAGGGCTGCTCGCCCAGCTTGACGATCAGCACCGGCAGGATGGCCAGCGTCAGCGGCAGGGAAATGACGAAGGTGGTGCCCTTGCCCAGCTCCGACTTGATCTCGATGCTGCCGTTGAGCTTCTGGATGTTGGTGCGTACCACGTCCATGCCGACGCCGCGTCCGGAGACGTCGGACACCTGGGCCGCCATCGAGAAGCCGGGCAGGAACACCAGGTTGAAGCTCTGGCGCTCGTCCATGGTGTTGGCCTCCTCGTTGCTGATGAGGCCTTTCGCCAGCGCCTTGGCGCGCAACTTCTCGGCATTCATGCCGCGCCCGTCGTCGGCCACCAGGATGACGATGTGGTCGCCCTCCTGACGCGCTTCCAGCCGCACCTCGGATTTCTCCGGCTTGCCGGCGACGGCGCGTTCCAGCGGCGACTCGACGCCGTGGTCGACGGCATTGCGGATGAGATGGATGATCGGATCGGACAGATCCTCGATCATGGTCTTGTCGATCTCGGTTTCCTCGCCGGCGAGCACCAGCTCGACTTCCTTGCCCAGGTTGCGGGCCAGATCGCGGGCGATGCGCGGATATTTCTGGAACAGACGGCCGATCGGCTGCATGCGCGTCTTCATCACCGCGTTCTGCAGGTCGGACACCAGCAGGTCGAGCTGGCCCACGGCCACGTCCAGCGCCTGCAATGTCTCGGGCCCGGTCATGCCGCTGAGAATCTCCGTGCGCAGGCTGGTCAGGCGGTTCTTGGTCAGGCCGATCTCGCCGGACAGGTTGAGCACCTGGTCGAGGCGCGAGGTATCGACGCGGATCGAGTTGTCGCGAACCTTCTCGCTGTCGCGCCTGCCTACCGGGCCGCTGTAGCCGGGCTTGTCGGCGGCGCGGCGGCCGATGGCGGCATGGATGATTTCCTCGGCGGGCTTGGGCGGCTGGGGAATGCCCTTGCCGGCCTCCGCCGGGACGTCGGGGGCCTTGCCCGTAACCGCCTCGTAGTAGGCGTTCCAGTCGAGGGCGCCCCCGTCGGTGACGGCCACGGCCGGCGGAACCTCGTTGGCCCGAGTCGGGGCAAGCGGCGCGGCTGCCGACGCGTCGACGGCGCCCCGTTCGCTGGCGATGACCCGCTTCAGATGCCCGATCAGCCCGGCGTCGGCCGCCCGCGGCTGCACGCCCTGCTCGAGCGAATGGAACATCTCCCGCACGGTTCCCGTGGCCGCCATGATGACGTCCATGGTCTCGGCCGTGATGTCCAGCTCGCCGTTGCGCAGCTTGTCGAACAGGTTTTCCGTCAGGTGGCAGAGCGTCACCAGTTCCGCCGCGTTGAGAAAGCCGGCACCGCCCTTGATGGTATGGAAGCCGCGGAAGATGTCGTTCAGCAGCCCCTTGTCGTGCGGGTTCTTCTCGAGATCAACCAGCTTGTTGTCCACCCCGGACAGCAGATCGGTGGCCTCGACCAGGAAATCCTGCAGCAGATCTTCCATTCCGGAGAAGTCGCTCATGACGTGTTCTCCTAGAAGCCGAGGCTCTCGAGCAGGTCGTCGACCTGCTCCTGGTTGCTCACCACATCGGCTCGCCCGGCGGCATTCATCGCGGGCCCGTTCATGAGGCCGTCCGGCGCCTCGGCCTTCATCGCCGGCGGCATGGCCTCGATCAGAACCTGCAGGAGTTCCGTCTCCATGCTCTGGGCCAGATCGACGATTTTCTTGATGACCTGGCCGGTGAGGTCCTGGAAATCCTGCGCCATCATGATTTCCATGAGCTGGTCGTTGGTGGCGGCCGTCTTTCTGGGCACATCGCCCAGATAGGCCCGCGTATCGCCGGCCAAGACTTTGAACTCGGCAACCGACAGATCGCCGCTCATCAGGCGATCCCAGCGTCCCGAAAGGCCCGCCGCCTGTGCCTGCAGCGCGTCCTGGATCGGCTTGGCGACATCGGTGGCGTTGAGCACGCGGCTGGCGGCCTGCTCGGTCATCTGAGCGACGTAGGCCAGTCTCTGGCGCGCATCCGGAATCGCTTTCGCCGCCTCTTCCAGGGCACGGTCGTAGCCGAGTTGGCGCAGCGTGTCGTGCAACTGGCGCGTCATGTGGCCGATGCGCTGGAAGACGTTGTCCCCCGACGGGGTTTCCTTCCGGATCTCGCTTCGGGAGGGCATCTGGGCTTCCGGCGCCGCTGCGGATTTGGCCGGCTGTGCCGCCTGTCCTGCTACGCTGTCAAACAGTGCCTCAAGGTCGGGCGAATCGCCCGCGCCAGCCGTGCCGCCGACCACTTCAATGACGGAAGCAAACCCCTGCGAGGCTTGCGGCCGGGCGGGAGGCTGGCCGGCAATGCTGTCGAACAGCGCCTGAAGATCGTTGGAGTCGCCTGAATCGTCGAATTTGAACCGCTTGGACATTTTATAGCCTCCCGAAGGACCGCCCTCAGGCGGCCTCCCTCTCCAGTTTTTCGAAGATCTTGTTGAGCTTCTCGCTGAGCGTCGCTGCGGTGAAGGGCTTGACGATGTAGCCGCTGGCGCCGGCTTGGGCCGCAGCGACGATGTTTTCCTTTTTCGCTTCGGCGGTGATCATGAGCACCGGCAAATGCTTTATCTGAGGATTGGCGCGGATCTGCTTGAGCAGCGTCAGGCCATCCATGTTCGGCATGTTCCAGTCCGTGACGACGAAATCGAAGGTTTCGCCGGTCAGCTTGGCATAGGCGATGGCGCCATCCTCGGCCTCGTCGACGTTGAGAAAGCCCAGCTCCTTGAGCAGGTTGCGCACGATGCGTCGCATGGTCGAGAAATCGTCCACGACGAGGAATTTCATTTTCATATCAGGCATGGTCTGCTCCTATCACTTCCGTTACGTCTTGCGCGCATGCGACTTGCTCAGCAGCGGCCGCAGCGTGTCCGCCAGTATCTCGGCGTCGAACTTGGCCACATAGGCATCCACCCCGACGCTCTTGCCCATGGCGCGGTTGGCCTCCGACGACAGGGATGAGTGCATGACCACCGGGATGCCGTTGAAGCGCGGATCGCTCTTGATGTGGCGGGTCAGGACGTAGCCGTCCATTTCCGGCATTTCGGCGTCCACCAGGATGATGTCCAGTTCGTCCGTCATGCTCGTGCCCATCTGCTGGGCATGGGCGGCCATGCCGGAAAGACGCGTCCACGCCTCCAGGCCGTTGAGCGCGTGCTTGTGCTTGATGCCGAGCTGATCCAGCACTTCGGTGATCTTCTTGCGGGCCACCGCCGAGTCGTCCACGAAGAAGATGTGGTGTTCCATGTCGTCCTGCACCGGCGCCACGTCGGCCACCGGGGGCTCGCCGAAGGTCGCGGCCATGATCTGCTCGACGTCCAGGATGGACACCAGGCGGCCGACTTGCCCCGCCCCCGAATCGGGCGGCAGCTCGGTAATGGCGGTGATGAAGCTCTGGCTGGATGACACCAGCCCGTCCGGGGCGCGCACCTTGTCCCACTCGACGCGGATGATGCGGTCCACCCCGTTCACCAGAAAACCCAGGGTGCGCTTGTTGTATTCGGTCACCATCATGGTGCCGCCCTGATCCTGCGGCGCGCCGGAGAGGTTGAGCACCCGCCCCAGCGACAGGACGGGAATGACGTTGCCGCGCAGCGAGATCAGGCCCTCGACGCCGGGGGGCATGTTCGGCGAGCGGGTGATCATCGGCGTGCGGGTCACCTCGCGCACCTTGAATACATTGATGCCGAAAATCTCGCTCGTGCCAAGAGAGAAGAGCAGGATCTCCATGCGGTTGGAGCCCGCCAGCTTGGTGCGGGCATCGACGCTTTCCAGCAGGGAATTGTCTGTGCGGTCCATCGCGGTTTCCTCGGTGTCGCTGCGCTCAGGCAGCCGCCCGGACGGGCGTTTGCTGCAGCAGCCGGGTGATCGTCGCCGCCAGTTGCTGCGGCTCGAACTTGGACACGTACTCGTCCACGCCGACCGAGCGTCCCAGTTGCTGGTTGGACATGCCTGACAGCGAGGAATGCATCAGCACGGGAATATCGGCAAAGCGCGGATCGCTCTTGATCTTCTTGGTCAGCATGTAGCCGTCGGTTTCCGGCATCTCGATGTCGGTGAGCACCAGGCTCACCACTTCGCGCGTCGGCCGTCCGAGCGACTCGGCATAGCGCGCCAATTTTTCCAGTTCCTCCCAGGCCTGGCGCCCGTTGATGGCGGCGACGAAGCCGACGCCCATGCGTTCCAGCGTGGTCTGCACCTGCTTGCGCGCCACCGACGAGTCGTCGGCGAACACCACCAGTGCGTCGCTGCGGTCGATCGGCTTGATTTCGCGGTAGATCAACTCGTCGTCGAAGTGCGTCGTTTCGGAGAGCACCCGTTCGACATCGAGCAGCATGACCAGGCGTCCGTCCTGCAATTCGGTAATGGCCGTAACCAGGCCGCCCATGCGCGCCGTCAGCATTTCCGGCGGCACCTTCATCTGCGCCCAGTCCAGGCGCAGGATGGTGTCCACCGCCTCGACCAGGAAGCCCTGGGTGCGGCCGTTGTACTCGGTGACGATCATGATCTCGCGCGGCTGGTCGGCGGCCACATGGGCGTACTTGCCCAGATCCACCACCGGAACCAGGATGCCGCGCAGGCTGACCATGCCTTCGACCGCGTCCGGCATTTCGGGCGCGGCCGTGATCGGCGGCGTGCGCATGACCTCGCGCACCTTGAAGACGTTGATGCCGAAGGTCTCCTTCCGCCCGGTTCGGCTGTCGACGCCCAGCGAGAAGAGCAACAACTCGAGCTTGTTGGTGCCCGCCAGCTTGGTGCGCGCATCGATGTTTTTCAGCAGTTCCGACATAGCGACTTCCCCTCCACGCCACTGACTGTTTGAAGCAAGCCGGACTCACCCAAAGATGGGATTCCGCTCGATAGATAATTGGTTATCGGCAACGGCCATGGATACTTTAGGCTTCTGCAGAAATGAGCAACCGCTTGATTTGCAAGCCATGACAGGGGTTGGCCGTCAGCCGGTTCGCCGGCTACTCCGTGCGGAAGCCACGCACGATCTGGCTCAGGTCGCGGGACAATTGCTCCAACTGGATGGCCTGCTGATTCACCCCGCCGACGGCCAGGGAATTTTCGCTGATCATCTCCGCAATGCGCTCGACGTTCTGAGTGATGTCGCGACTGGCGACGCCCTGCTCCTTGACCGATACGGTAATTTCCTCCATTCCGGCACTGGTGCGGGCGACCGAACTGCTGGCTTCGGACAGGACGACCGCCACCGTTTCCATGTTTTCCTGGCCCAGCCTGAGCGATTCGCGGCCGCGGCGGATGGCGCTCTCGACATCGGCGGACTTGGCGCCCAGCGCGCACGTCACCTCGTCGATCTGCGCGGCGGACTTGGCGGATTTTTCGGCCAGCTTGCGCACCTCGTCCGCCACCACGGCAAAACCGCGGCCCTGTTCGCCGGCGCGCGCCGCCTCGATGGCCGCATTCAGGGCCAGCATGTTGGTCTGCTCGGCGATGTCTTTCACCTGGCGCGTCATTTCCATGATGGAACGGGTATTGGAGATGAAGCTATCGACGTTGCGCTCGATGTCTGTCACCGCCTCCTCGATCAGGTCGATCTCGCCGATCATGCTCGACAGACTCTCGTTGCCTTCCGCGGTCTTGCTGCGGGCGGACTGGGACAGCTCACCCGCCTCGTTGGCATTGACAGCCACGCGCTGCACGCTGGCATTGACCTGATCCACGGCGCTCACCACCGAGGCGGTCGCCTCGCCTTGCGCCCGCGAACTCTCGCTGATGCGGCGGGTGGTGTCGGCCAGACTGACGGAAGTGTTCTCCAGTCGTCCGGCGCTGTCCTGGACGCGCCGAATGACCCCGCTCAGGGTTTGCGCGACGGTGTTGAAGGCTTCGCCGATTTCCCGGTATTCGTCCTGCGAGGGCACGCTCACCCTGGCCGTCAGGTCGCCCGTGGCGATTTTCCTGCCGCCTTCGACGACCTTGCGCACGGCACCCAGCACGGAGATGTAGGCGCCCAGCGACAGATAGCCGGTCAGCGCCAGGCCGGCCAGCGCCACAGCCATGCGCACGCCGTCGGTCGGTCCGCTGAAAAGCAGGTAAACCACGACGATAGCGCCGGCGACGCCGGTCACGACGAACTTGGTCCGCAGGCGCAGGCTTTCCATGAATGCGACCGATGGACGGATCAAAGCCAGAATGACGTCTTGCATGATGCTCCCCTTTTATTTCGAATCCTTTCAAATCCGCCGCATGAGACCGGCGGCAACGCTCACTCGGTGCGATAGCCGAGGCGGAAGCCGCCCCAGTGCCGGCCCTGCACATAGATCGGCACGGACAGGTCGTGCATGATCTCGCCGGTATCGCGGCGGTAGGTCTGCAGCAAAAAGGCCTGTTCGTGGCTGCCGCATTTCTTGCCGACCGGGTCGTTGAAGATGCGCTTGGTGCGGTTGTTGAGGAAATCCACCTTCTCGTCGCCGGTCAGCGGCTGCGAGAAGCGCTTGTTGTGCGTCGGGAAATAGCCGTTGAGGTCCACCGCGCCGGCATAGGCCACTTCGGCAATGCCTTCCAGAATCGGCTCCTGCACCGGCGGGAAGAGCCGGTCGGTGAGCGCGTCGAACTTGCTGGTGAACTTTTGCGGCTTGGTGTTGGGGATCGGCACGTAGGTGTGGTCGAACAGGTCGTCGAGCTTGATCTGCCCCGATTTCAGCGCATCCTCCAACACCCGGCCGATGTCCTTTGCCGCCTTTTGCGCGATAGGCGGCATGCGGCCGTGCACCGCCATCGCCTGCTCGCCGCGCTCCCCGAGCTTGAAGACGTTGCCGACCTCCTTCAGGTTGAGGGCCAGGGTGTCGAGCTGGCCGGCCTCCTGCAGGGTGCGGCCCGCCGTGCCGCTGTTGTCCTCGGCCATCCTGAGGATGTCCTGGACATGCCCCGTGATGTTCTGGCCGTTGGCGCTCTGCTGCTGGATGGCGCTGACGATGGACTCGATCTTCTCCATCGTCTCCTGTGCGCCGGTATTGATCTGCTGCAGCGACTCCGCCGCCTGGCGGGCCAGGTCCGCGCCGGAACGCGCCTGGGCGCTGCCCTGCTGGATGCTTTGAATGGCCGTTTGCGTCTCGCTCTGGATGGCGCCGATCATGGCGCCGATCTCGCCGGTGGCGGCCGTCGTGCGCTCGGCAAGCTTGCGCACCTCGTCGGCGACGACGGCAAAGCCGCGGCCCTGCTCGCCCGCGCGCGCCGCCTCGATGGCGGCGTTCAGCGCCAGCAGATTGGTCTGGTCGGCAATGTCGTGGATTGTGCGCACGATGCCGGAAATGGCTTGCGACCGCTCGCCCAGGGCGGCCACCACCTGGGCCGATTGCTCGACCGAGCGGGCGATGCGCTCGATCTCCGAGGACGCGCGGTCCACGATGTCGGCACCCTTCTTGGACAACTCGCGCGCGGCCTGAGCGTTGGCTGCCGTCAGTTCGGCGTTCTCCGCCACATGATGGATGCCGACATTCATTTCCTCCATGGCGTGCATGGTCGCCTCGGCCGCGGTGTGCTGCTGGTCGGAGCCGCCGGCCACCCGCTTCGCCTCCTTGATCAGGGTCTCGGCGCCCTCGGCGACCTGCAGGGAGTTGTAGCAGACCTTGCCGATGATGCCCTGGAAACTTTCCATCAGGGCGTTGAAGGCCTTGGCTGCTTCGACGGTGGCAGCGCTGCCGGCCAGCGGCGCGCGTCGGGAAAGGTCGCCGTCGCCGCGGGTCGCCTGAATGGTTCGCCGCAAATCGGAAAGCGGATCGAGCAGCGTTCGCCGCAAAATGAAAAAAGGCATCAGTCCCACCACAAGGCCGGCGGCCAGGTGATAGGACGCCAGTCCCCAGCCCAGGCTCGCGCCGGACAGATTCGTTGCCAGCATTGCGCCTGCCGCAATGGAAATGCCGAGCAGGACAAACCCCAACATGATGCGTGCCGTCGTGCCAGTGTGATTCATGACCGTGCTCCTTGTTGGCGCCGGGAAAGCCGTGTTCCAGGGCCTTCCTCGCCGGTCTGTTGTAATCAAAGGCCGCGGCATCGGGATGGGTGAAACGTCGACCGCTCGATGCCGTGGTATGGCAGTCATAACGGCAGGCGGAAGGAGACCTTTAGCGGCGCGCCTATTGCTTAGGTAATAGCGGTTCCCAGGGCGGACCTGGGCGCCCGGCCCGTCGCGCACAGGCGGGACATCAGCCTGGCGCCTATCTCGGACAGCGGCACCACTTCGTCCACCGCCCCGAGGGCGACGGCCTCGCGCGGCATGCCGTAGACGACGCAGGACGCCTGGTCCTGGGCCAGGTTCCAGGCGCCCGCGCGCTTCATGGCCAGCATGCCCGCCGCGCCGTCCTTGCCCATGCCGGTCAGGATCGCACCGACGGCGTGAGGGCCGGCGCAGGCGGCGGCGGAGTGGAATAGCACATCCACCGAGGGACGATGCCGATTGACCGGCTCACCCTGGGACAGCTCGGCGACATAGCCCGCGCCGGCTTTCTTCACCAGCAGATGGGAATGCCCGGGCGCCACATAGGCCGTGCCCGGCCTGACGCGCTCGCCATGCTCGGCCTCCTTGACGTGAATCCGGCACAGGCCGTCCAGCCGCTTGGCAAACGACCCGGTAAACGACTGCGGCATGTGCTGAACGACGAGAATGCCGGGCGTGTTCTCCGGCAGGGCGACCAGCACCGCCTTGAGCGCCTCGGTGCCGCCGGTGGATGCGCCGATCACGACCAGATCCTCCGCCGCGGGCCGCCAGCCGGGGCGAACGGCGGCCATGCTGGGAGGCGCCGGCGGCCCGCGCTCGGCCGCGCCCAGCTTGGCCAGGGCGGCCCGACTCGCACGGGCACCGCGGATCTTGTCACGCACCTCGCCGGCAAACTGTTCGGCTGCCGATCTGGCGTTCGAACCCGCCCGAAGCGCGTCCCAGCCGGACGGCTTGGCGACGAAATCCACCGCGCCCAGCTCCAGCGCTTTCAGGGTCTGTTCCGATCCTTTCCCGGTGAAGGCGGAGACCATCACCACGGGCATCGGCCGGAACAGCATCAGGCGGCGCAGGAACTCGATGCCGCTCATCTTCGGCATCTCGACATCCAGGGTCAGCACGTCGGGCGCCAGGGACTTGATCATCTCGTGCGCAGCAATGGGATCGGCCGCCGTCCCGACGACATGCATGTCCGTCGCCGCGTTGATGATGTCGGTCAGCAGCCGCCGCATGACCGGGGAATCGTCGACGACCAGCACCTTCGTTCTGGCGTCGGGCGACTGCCCGGCGGCGTGCGGCACGTTCATCGTGCGGCCTTGCCGGGGAAAGAGAAAGACGGGGACGGTTGGCTGACCGCAACGGCCTGCGGGTTGCGCTGGGCCAGCACATAGGTCGTCCTGCCGACGGAACGGAACAGGTCCGTGGCGTGCAGGAAGTTTTCCGAGTGTCCGGCGAACAGCAGTCCGTCTTCGCGCAGCAGCGGCACGAACTTCTTCAGGATGCCGTACTGGGTCGGCTTGTCGAAATAGATCATCACGTTGCGGCAGAAGATCACGTCCAGCGGCCCCCGCACCGGCCAGCCGGCATCGAGCAGGTTGACGCGCCGGAAGGTGATCAGCCGCCGCAGCTCGGGCCGTACCTCCACGCTGCCTGCTGCGGCACCGCTGCCTTTTAGAAAATGGCGCGAGACCTGTTCCGAAGTGAGCTTCGCGATGCGCTCGGCAGGGTAGACACCGCGCTCCCCCTGCGCCAGCACATTCGTGTCGAGGTCGCTGGCGATGATCGACACCGGCGGCGTCAGGCTGTTGAAGGCCTCGACCGCCGTCATGGCGATCGAATAGGGTTCCTCGCCGGTCGACGCCGCGCTGCACCAGATGCAGATGGGACGCTTCTCCGCCATGGACTTGAGATGCCTGGACAACGCATCGAAATGATGTGCTTCGCGGAAAAACGAGGTCAGATTGGTCGTCAGCGAGTTGATGAAGGACTCCCACTCCTGCGCGTCGCCGCGTTCGAGGCGCAGCAGGTACTGGGCGAAGCTGCGATCCCCGCTGGCGCGCAGGCGACGCGCCAGGCGGCTGTAGACCATGTCCTGCTTGGCGGGAGACAGCGCGATGCCGGCATGCTCGTAGAGCAGCTTGCGCACGCGCTCGAAGTCGGCCGCGGTGAACTCGAATTCGCGCAGGTAAGGGCTCTTGACGCTCATCGTCGTGTCCGTTCCCGGGGCCGGCCGCCCCTGTGGATGCGATTCAAAATTCCGGCCATTCCTTGCCGGCCTCCGCCCCGCCGGCGGCGCGGCGCACCTTGGGCAAGGGGCGCGGCCGGGCCGAAGCGGCGCGACTGCCGCGGGACGACAAGGCCATGCCGGCAATCGACTGGACCAGGGCGCGCAAAGCGTCGCGCAGCACATCGGCGTTCTCGGCCGCACGCTCGGCGAGCGCCGCGTTCCGTTCAATCGCCTCGCCCAGCCCGCGCACCGCCTCGGTGACATCGCGCAGATTGCCGGCGCCGGCGGCCTCGACCAGGGCCATGACTTCATTGCTCGCCGTGGCCGTGCGCCGGGCCAGTTCGCACAGGTCGCCGGCCGCTGCGTCAAGCGCCTTCGGCGTCTCACGGAGACTGGCTTTCGGGTCCGGCGCCGGCGGCAGTACGCGCGTCGGGTCAGCGCGCGCGCCGGCCCCGTCATTCTCACCGCGGCGGCCCGTCGCATGACCGCGCAGCAAGGCAATCGCCTGCGCCGCCGCGTCGTGAGCCTCCGTATCCGCCGCGCCATCGCCGCGATAACCGGCCAGCAATGCCCAAAGCGCCTCGCAGGCTTCGCGCAGTGCGCCGACCCTTTCCGCCGACAGCCGGCCGCTGCCTTTGCGCGCCCAGCCGATGACCGCTTCGATCTCCTGCGCCAGGTTGGCCATCTCCCGGAAGCCGAAGGTGCCGCCGGAGCCCTTGATCGAGTGCGCGGCGCGGCTCAGGTCGTCCAGTTGATCGGGATCCTCCGGATCGAGGTAGAGCAGCAGCGATTCCATCGTGGATAGATGCTCTGCGGTCTCGTCGAAGAAGACCTGGTGGAACTGGGTCATGTCGAGCGGCATGGCGGCTTGCGGTCAGCCGGCGGGCCGGACGGCCGGGTCCGCCGCGGCGTCTCCCGCTTCCGGCGCATTGGAATCCGGCATGCCGTCGCGCAGGATCGTCTCCTCAGTTTTCCTGTTGAGGACGAGGATGCCGATGCGCCGGTTTTGCGGATTGAACGGATCGTTCTTGTCGAAGAGGACGGTGGAGGATTGACCGACAACACGGATCACCTTGGCCTCGGCCATGCCGCCGGCGATCAGTTCGCGGCGCGAGGCATTGGCGCGGCCGGCGGACAGTTCCCAGTTGCCAACGCCCCGGTCGCCGGTGGCGAACGGCTTGGCGTCGGTGTGGCCGGAGAGCGAGATGCGGTTATCCACTTCGTTGAGCGAGCGGCCGATTTCGCGCAGGATGTCGCGCATGTAGGGCTTCACTTCGGCGCTGGAGAGGTCGAACATCGGGCGGTTCTTCTCGTCCACGATCTGGATGCGCAGACCCTCTGCGGTGATGTCGAGCAGCAGCTGGTTCTTGTATTGGCGCAGGCCGGGATTCCCCTCGATGCTCTTCTCGATTTTCTCCTTGAGTTCGCCCAGCCGGATCCGTTCCAGCCGTTCCTGCTCGGCCTTCAGCGCCTGCAGGTTGACCGTCCTCTTCTCCGCCTTGATCTCTCCCTGCTTGACCTGTCCGGCGGTGCGGGTGAGATCCTTGCCGCCGCCCTGGATCACGCTCGAGGCGTCGCCCGAACCCGAGCCGCCCTGCATGGCGACCTTCAGCGGGGTGGAGAAATACTCGGCGATGCCCTGCAGGTCGCCCTTGGCCGTCGAGCCGAGCAGCCACATGAGCAGGAAGAAGGCCATCATCGCCGTGACGAAATCGGCATAGGCGATCTTCCAGGCGCCGCCGTGGTGCCCGCCGCCGCCCTTCTTGATGCGCTTGACGACGATGGGTTTTTGCGAGTCGTCACTCATTTCGTTTCCTGTGCACCCGAGTAAAAGTCAGTCTGTGCAGGACGGCGACGCGGGGCTATTTGCCCTTCCTCGCCTTCACCTCGTCCTCCAACTCGCGAAAGCCCGGGCGCTCGGTCGAGTAGAGCACCTTGCGGCCGAACTCGACCGCCACCTGCGGCGCGTAGCCGTTCATGCTGGCCAGCAGCGTGACCTTCATGCACTGGAACATCTTGGTCGACTCATTCAACTTCTGTTCCAGCAACGAGACGAGCGGCGCGACGAAGCCGTAGGAAAGCAGGATGCCGAGGAAAGTGCCGACCAGCGCCGCGGCAATCAGCTTGCCCAGTTCGGCCGGCGGAATGCCGACCGACTCCATGGTATGCACCACGCCCATCACCGCCGCGACGATGCCGAAGGCGGGCAGGCCGTCGGCGAGCTTGGCCAGGGCATGGATCGGCACCTCGCCCTCGTGGTGGTGGGTCTCGATCTCGTTGTCCATCAGGTTCTCGATCTCGAAGGCATTCAGGTTGCCGCCCACCATCATGCGCATGTAGTCGGTGAGGAACTCCATGGCATGATGGTCCTTCTGGATGTTCGGATATTTCGAGAAGATCGGGCTGGCCTCGGGATTCTCCACATCGGATTCGATCGACATCAGGCCTTCCTTGCGCACCTTGGCCAGGACCTCGTAGAGCATCGACAGCAGGTCGATGTAGAGCGCCTTGGAGAACTTCGACCCCTTGAGCAGGCCGGGCAGCGCCTTCAGGGTCGACTTGACCGTCTTCGGGGTATTGGCGACGAAGAACGCGCCGAGCGCCGCGCCGCCGATCATGATCAGCTCGACCGGCTGGAACAGCGAGGCGACATGCCCGCCCGCCATGACGAATCCGCCGAACACTGCGCCCAGTACGACGATATAGCCGACGATTACGAACATGCTCGCATCTCTCTGTTTTTAATTGATATTGGAGCCATCCGGGTGACGATGAGCTTGACAGGCATGTTTCGAATATCGGCGCGGCATCCGGGAACTTGAGCGATACGGGACGATCCCGGAAAAAAGAAAGCCGCCCGGCCATGGGTAAGCCGGGCGGCTCGAGTCTCCTTGCGAAGCAAGGAGGAGGTCAGACGGTAGCTGCGACAGCCTCGGCGTTGCGCTTGGTCTTGCCGGCCCGGGCCGGCACATGGCACAGCCCGCAGGCATAGTCCCGGGTCAGGTCCTGGGCATGGGCAACGAACTGGCCGCCGCAGTCCTTGCATTGCGCCATCTGCAGCATGTTGGCGTCGAAGAACCGCACCAGCGTCCAGGCGCGGGTCAGCGAGAGCACGCACTCCAGGCCATGCAGTTCGATATGTTCCAGGTACAGGCGATAGGCCTTGACGACGGCATTCAGGGCGCGCAGTCCGGTGTTCTCCAGCATGAACTGGTAGAACGACATGAACAGCGAGGCATGCACGTTCGGCTGCCAGGTGAGAAACCAGTCGGTCGAAAAGGGCAGCATGCCTTTCGGCGGCGAGACGCCCTTCACTTCCTTGTAGAGCTTGAGCAGACGCTCGCGCGACACGTTGGTTTCGGCTTCCAGCAACTGCAGGCGTGCGCCGAGCCGGATCAGTTCGGCTGCGAGCTGGATTTCCTGCGCTTCGACCACCACACTTTTAT